>ULWU01017493.1_pt1 | contig 76805 bp, 65 predicted proteins | sample 1960661 | NCBI WGS metagenome assembly ULWU01 (sample SAMEA4835821, study PRJEB28245) | human gut metagenome | biome: gut microbiome; material: fecal sample | place: Denmark | collected 2008
ACGAAATGGAACGCGCAGCGATTATTACTCATCTATCTGTATGGCGGTGAAAAGATCACTGCAAAAGCGTTCCGTGAATCTATTCTCGGGATCATTAATGCGGAGTTCAAGAAGGCGGGTGGTACGATTCATATAAACAAGCGCATAAATGTGACGAAGGTTGATTCAATAAATGCGTTAGATTACATGTTTCCAATTAAAGAGTTGCGTTTTATTATCGATTACGGTAATGAAATAGTGAAAGAAAGATATCGGAAATTTTTGGAAAGTGGGGTGACATTTACAGAGGAACAGAAAGAATTCTTCAGTAAGTTCCCTTCTGTAACTGCTCCAAAACCAGAACCTGTTGTAGCAGATACAACCGAAAATCGAATTACCACAACCTACACATCCGGTGAAGGAAAAAGGGTAATTGCGGATTCTACATCAATCAATCCACGTAGAACCGTATCGTTGGCTAGAGCAGATTAATAAAAAGAACCCCTCTTAGTAATAGGAGGGGTTCTTTTTTTGTTCTTATAGCGTGAAAACCCCTATTAAAAACAGTCCTATAAACTTGAAACGCTTGTAGAAAGGAGGAAATATGTTTTGACGGATACCGAAACTCTACAAAAACAGCTTCGAGAAGCGCTTTTAAATAACACATATGATCATGCGTCCACCCATCTCGCTCTTCATAAAGCGTGGGAAAATTCATTTTCATATCTCTATCGGTTACAGATTGAAAAGATCTTATATGACGAATATCATTACTATTCCAATGATGAAACTGGCAAAACAGCAACAAAAATTGGACACTTATATTTAGATAAGAATATCCGTGCTTGTTTTGATATCGACAAAGACATTATTCATGTATGCGATCGAGAAGAGTTTAAGCGTTCCAATTATTATTTACGGTATTTTACATTGGGAGATATGATTAACGATGGACACATTTTTCAATGGATACCGATTGTAATCATAGATGATCAGGTGGTTTGGGATTGGGAAATTAAAGTAATTTCTAAAGATGCGATTCAATTTCGTATGCCAAAACCTTTCCGTAGACAATATGTTTTGAAAAATGAACGTGATCCAGTTACGGATGAGATTATCTATATTGATCATAAAGTACAACTCTTTGTCGTACAGAATGATTATTATGAGCGAGTGGTATTGAATCGTATGAACTTGTATATGGATAATGCAAGTCATCGCATCAATATCCCAAAAGAATATTTCAAGAAACCACTTCCTGGTGAAAATAAAGAAGGTACTTTTTTTGTAACATTCTCATTTCCGGGAGATGGAGCGCAGGCGACCTATTTATGTACACAGCTTGTAGATCTTTATGAGTATGAAACCTATTTTACCACAATTTTACCAGATACCCTTTTCAAAAAGATTCAATCTTATACAAAAGAAATCTGGACAACGGTTGTTTACGTAAACGAACTACATCGAAAAATTTGGTATACAGGTTCTGATACTACAACGGTCTCTGGTCATGAAGCGAACTTAATGATCTTAAATCGTGGGGATGATTTTGAACCCTATGCATCTCCAATTCCAGTGGAAAACTTTATGGTGTTCCGTACTAGAAAAGGAGAAGACGTTCCTTCTATTATTCCAAACCGTGAGACGATCAAACTTTATTATCCGAATATTTATCGTATTTGTAATCGCGATATTCAAGATGGGGATTCCTATAAAATATTTTACTTTTACCACTACAACACGTACCTGAAATACACTTGCATTCATGATTTTTGGTATCGCTTCCTGAAGATTCATTTCTTAAACGAAGGATCTACCATGGAAGAAATTGTAGATAAAATTTGGCGTGGTAAAATGAAATATGATGGTATGACAGAGGTTCAAAAACAAGATTTCATCAAAACCTTTGAGCAGATCCTGTTCTATCTTTATAAGCATTACAAATACGCCGAAACAGATTTCTTATACAACCATCTGGATTATGGATCTCATCCTTACGACCTTGATCACTTAACTGGGGAACCTTTTATGTACAAAGAAGGTCGCTTAAAAGAATGGATTCGAGACGATCCATGGTTACTTAGAGATTATGTATTGGAACAAAAGCGTGTTGGGATGAGTTATCATCTATTTACCAACCAAATTGATTTAAAAAGTCGGTATCGAACAAATACCAATACAGAATTGCATTACGACTATGAGTTCGATGAACCCATGTACGTTTTCGCTATGAATAATACACGGGAATATCCAGTTTATATGGATATTCGTTTTTTTGTTGATGGAATATTTGCAGAGAAAATGTATCAGGATCGTTACTTGTTTATGGATTATCTGTATATTCCAGTTTCCATGGTAACGGAAGATAGTTATCTGGAAATGGAAGTTTTCCCAAGGTACGATTTTAAAGAACCGATGCGGTTTACATCCATGAATGATGTACATGAAGTTACGATCGTAGAACCCGATGAAGGGGATATCTGGCCGACTTATGCAGATGCTTATGTCATGACTAAGGATATTGACGGAGACGATTATCAGCATCTCTACGAAAATTCGTTATCCGAATTCTTTAAGATCACTTCCGTATACAAAGAAGGAGAATGGGACGTTGTAACTACAAAAGAAGACGAAGAAGCAGGGAAACCACTTCGATTTACACGTCTTCGTAAGTTTAAAGTACAACCGACCGACGAAAGCATCTTAAATAAAGATTTAAATCTTTGTATCAATAAGCACCCAATGGGACTCCCGTTCCAGATTACAACGGCGGGTTATCCGTATTTGCAGCTTGTTGGAGCGGAAAATAAATTTCACTATAGTGCTGAATATATTCGAGTATTCCGTAACGGAAGACTTCTTCCAAATGTAAAATGGGCGTTTTATTCTTCTTTTGAATGTCCACGTATTCAGTTAATGGAATATTTTGAGGTCGGAGATACTATTTATTTTGACATTACTCCGTTCCGGTATAAAATGATCTATCATAAGGAACGAATCGATCAAAATGAGTTGATGCACGACCTTCGAAATATTGTCACAAAACCATTTGATTGGAGATACTACGACGTATACTTGAATGGACGAAAACTCAGCATGCCAAATTTATTCTCAATCACTCCATGGGAAATTAAGCTTAAAAACTTAAAAAGTTCTTATCATTTGACGATTTATGAGAAAGAACGAGATTGGGAGTATTATGGATTAAACTATAAAGAACCAATCTATTTCTTTACGCCCGATGACCTGTTTAAAAAAGACTGGATTTCTGAGGCCGAAAAGAAACAATTGGTCGATGATATTGTAAACGCGGAAAAGGATCCTCGTATCAATTTTTATCCGAACACTGATGAGGAACCGGAACAAGATTGGAAAGATGAGAGACGTTATGTCCTTATTATGGCGTTCTATTGGAATGAACTGATTCCAAAGACTTTCGTGAACCCGAATGTGTTACAGTTCAATAAGAGCATAATTTCAACCGAATACCCGATTATCTATGAGAATTATGTGCATCCAGGAAATAATTATGCACGTACCGATTATGAAAAAGAGACGTTGAAAAACGAAAAAGAGGTTATGGCGTTAGACCCAGACCTAACCATACAAGGAGAAAACGAAGAAGATTTAACCTATGTCTATATGGTTGGGCATCCTCTTGATGATGCGGAAGAATTCTTAGATGAAGAGGTTATCATCAATGACTCGAAGTATAACATAGGAGGTGATTGATTATGCCAATACCGGTACTACCAGGACAAGTTCCGACCATAATCAGTAAACCGAATCAGCGTTTTGCGACTACGGCATTGAGCACAAAATATCGTGTAAAAGCCGTTAATGGCGAAATTTTAAAAGATGAGGTCACCGGTGAAATCTTCTATAAACGCAAAGAAGATGGAAAAGTTGTCAGCTTCTTCCAAAATAAGAAGCAGATACAGGATTTGGTTCTGGAACTACGAATCTTACTGAATACCAATATGGGATTTCGGTATCCAGCAGATACCGAATCATCTTTCTTTATTAGCACCAATTATGATTTAACTCTGTTAAATAAAGAAAAGTTGCTGGATATTTATACCAGCAATCTGAGCATTGATAATAGTAATAAGGAGTCCATTTATACGTATCACTTTAAAATAAGCAATGTTTGTAACGGATTCTTCATGGAAGTGGATTCCAGAGATTGTGACAAACCTGCGATTGAAGTAACGACGAATTACTACAATCAATTTATGAAGAATTACGTAGGAGACTCTGCGCTATTTCTGGCTGAGAAAGCAAAATTCAACAAAACCAAATGGGAAGAATCGAACGCTACGATTCGTTACCGTGTGAAATGCATCAAGGGTGGAATGACTAAGATTTACGAATGTGAAGATTATGTCCGTATGAATGAACACTGTTTCATCGATCTTCCGGATTTGGATATTATGACCGATTTTGGAGGTCACCCTGAAAGCATGGAGATCTTTATCGATCAAATTACATTTGACAAGTTGCAGTTCATGTTTAAAAATGCAGGATTGATTGGCGGAAACTATTCTACGTTGCTGAAGAAGTATATGTATGAAGACAGCCGTCTGGAAGTTCAGCTTGCAAATGTAATGTATTTTGTCGACAAACCAGAAGATTGGGAAGAACTTGGAAATGAAATCGTGGTTGCCTTTATGGATACCCCATACTTTTTTGAGTATATGGGGAAAGTTGCTACCTTAAACGACAATGGAGATTTTATCTTCTCAGTTCGTCGACCCTATTCCAATGAATGGAAAGTAAATGGTGTTTGGGCAGAAATGATCCGTACCATTGATATTAACGGTGATGTGAAAAACACGGGATCAGAAAATTCCGATCGTTGGCGTGAACTTGAGGAAATCTTTGGACCGAATCGAATTCACCATGGTAAATTCACATTTGATGAAACAAAACGGGATCATTTCCCACTTGCAGATCGTATTACGATTTCGTTTAACGAGTAAAGGAGGTTTGAACTATGGGAGAAACCTATGAATACCAACTGGTAAATCAAGCCGCTACTACTGCACAGGTCACCAAAGCATTTCGAGGTGGCATTCACAACTGTCAGTTAGTGAATACCGAACGAGAAGTTGCAGGTGTCAATAATAAACTTTACGCTGGAATTAAAGGAAAACAAACCACATATGATATTCCTGCAGATGAACCTATGACTGCAACTGTATATATCTATGATCCAGATGAAGATGATATTTCAGGGGAGGAATAAGATATGGCGAAAATTCCGAATTTACCTATGGCGGATATCCTGATTCATGGAAAACCAAATGATCGTGTCGAATACATCGGTTTTCCGGTTACTCGATATCAGAATATTGTAGGAGCACCGGCACTTGTGACAGCAGATACTGTAAAGAGTTCTGCTCCGTTTCAGTTATTACACACCGATGATGTGGAGCTATCCGTAGCAGCCATTCGTCTGATGTGTGGAAATATACTTTAAAGGAGGGCTTTATCATGGCTCAAAGAAAAGCAGTCATTACAACTTTTCAGTCACCTGTATTAGAAGATGGGGAGCGATTAGATCTGCTTCCTCGTACTGCGGCGGAAGCAGTTGTATATAAAGATAAAAGTGGCGTTCAGCATGACTTAAACCAGTTTATTCAGGACGAGGTTGAAACTAAGAACGCAGGTACTGCTTTGACAGACGATATTCCATACCTGTCTGAATCAAAGCCGGATCATGCTTGTTTATGGGCAAAAATTGATCCAAGCAAGACAACACGTAGTTAAAATCAAGTAGAGTTTAGGACCAAACATCCTAAACTCTACTTTTTATTTTCGGTAATGTATTATCTCCTCGAAGACATCTCAGTAAGAATAAAAAAGGAGATCATGTGAAAATGGCAAAAACACAACAATTCGCAGAATATCGAGTCCAGGACGAGTTAGTCAAAAATACGACACAATCAAAAGTATCATGGAAGAAGATGCTTAGTGTCTCTGGACTGATGGCAGCAAAATTTCCAGTAGCTCTTGACATACAGATGCTGGACATGATTATTGCATTCTTATTAAAAGACAGCACGTTACGTACAAGAAAATCAATTAGCAATATTGATAAATTAATGGGGATTATTGATCCCGATGTTTATGAGGGAAATCCAGAGCTGGAGTCCCGCATTCATATTATTCAAAATATTACAACTTGTTTATTAGAAGAACGGTTTGAAGAACCGTCATTTATTCAAGTATATTGTAGAGATCATGCAGAGGATGAATATAGCAAAGAATTAATTGATAAAATGAATACCTTAACGATCAAATATGCAGAAAGTAAGTATATGATCAAAAAGGTAGATTCGATTTTAGAGTTTAGCTATGTCATTACCGCAAGATCTATTATGCAGCAAATCTTAGATTCCATCGATCCAACTGATTTTGCAAGTTATGAAAAGGTTGCAAATGACCTAAATACCATTGCACAGGCCATCGTCAATATCAATCGAAAATGTCGAAGTTTGGATGCCGACCAGACATTTAGTTTGGATACAGATCGATTTGAATCTGTGATTGCCGATGCGGTTGCAAAGTTAAAAGATCGAAACCGAATCTTTATTACAGGATCGACGTACTTAAATGCATTACTTTCTCCAGGGTATATGTCCAAACGACTCTATACATATTTAGCCTTTCCAGGAAAAGGAAAGTCTACGATTTTGTTAAAATCTGCTTTGGATATGCGAAAGTACAATCCAAACTTTAAACCAAAAGATCCAGAGAAGCGTCCAGCGATTCTATTCCTTACGTTAGAGAATGATATCCCTGAGACCATTGAGCGTATGTTTAATATGACCGTATCTGCAGAAGATATTCGAAACTATACTCCAAATCAGGTTATTAAGTATATGCGAGATCGTGGTGGTTTAAAATTAACCGGAGATTGCTCGATTGATATTATTATCAAAGAATATAAAAATAGAGAAATCAATACGGATGATATCTATTCCATTATCAACGATCTTGCTGATGAAGGAATTGAGGTTTGTGCACTGATTCTTGACTACATGAAGCGTATTCGTCCCACAGAATATGCAGAAAATGAGAAAGGGGAATTAAAGAATATTTCAAATGAATTGAAAGAGATTGCTAAATTCTTTGATATTCCGGTTATCACAGCACAACAGTTGAACCGAGAAGGAGCTGCGGTTGTAGATGCGGCGTTGCAGCTAAACAAAGAAGATGTAACCCGGTTGGTAGGTTCTCAAAATATTGCAGGTGCTTGGGAAATCCAAGAAAACTCTGACTGGACCTGTATCATCAATCCACAAAGAAAGAAAGATACGGGTGAACTTTTCATGGTATTCAAACTTCTTAAACGTCGTTATCGTTCTTCTGAGACAACTGAGAAGATGAGACAGCTCGATTACTTTAACCAGCCGTTTGAAGAAGGAAATGAAATCAAGCTCAAAGATGATATTGATTTGGATGAGCCACTTGGACTTCTTTCTCTTAGCACTGAGTTTGGTCCAGAGAACCAACCAAATAAACGAGGCAATACCAATGCTATCAAACGAGAGGTGATAAAACGATATCCAACCCAGCAATTCAATGATGATAGTGAAGTCCGCGATACATTCTTCGACATTGGCAAACACGACCATACCAAGAAAGACAAAGATAAGGAGAGAGAAACCGCAGAGGTATGAAAGAACGGAAGCATTATACACTTGAAGAATTTAAAGAAATCTATGGACCATCACTAAATCAGCATGTTACCAGTTTTGGATATTTACAGGTATTAAAATCAAAATGTTCTCCAAATATTATGTATGATTACTATGTCCGATTACGCATTTTAGATATGCTTGTCTATGATGTGTCGGAACGAATCATCTCATTTTGTTATCTTGGAGATCAGACGTTTGTAAGCATCGAACCCTATGAACGATTATTACTACTAAATGCTTACACCACTCTCAATCATAATACCAATCAAGCACCAGATATTGATTTATACTACGTGGAAAGTACCAATGGCGATCTGGAACTTCTAAATGAGGAGGAGTTTCGAGAAACGGAATATCCAAAAGCGGATATGCTATATCAAGAACTTTCTGGTCGATCACTTGAATCCGATGATGGAAAATGGTTAGAGTTTCCAGTGGATGACCAGAGCTTAGGATTTCCAATTGGATTTCCATCCTATTACTATTCCAATTAAAGAAGTTTAAAGTTGTAGTTCTTATACACTCCTTTAAGAAGAATATTTTCTCTTGTATTTACGACTTAATAACTTTTAAATAGGGTACGGAAAGCTCATACGAGTCTTCCGTACCTTATTATTCCCCTTAAAAACAGTCGATTAACGGAAATGAGGGCTCCCTCATTTTTTTATTAATAAAGAAAGGGGGCTATAACCTTGGCAAAAATTAGATCTCGTATGGATTATGCGAGAGAAATGCAAGATGAGATTCAAGGTGTTGTATCTTATGCATTTGATCGTTTACAGAGTTTGCATGATATCCATCTAAAACTTCATCAGATGGGTGGTGAAGTTTGGTTTGGAGATACTTTAGAAGAACATCGATTAAAAGCCAAATTTAAAGAAAAAGAAGAAAAGGTGACGAATTTATATAAAGAGCTGGATTCCTATACAAAACAACAACGATATGCGGAAGTATATCGTGCCTTTATGGTAGATCTAAAAGATGAAGACGATGAAGGTGCTTGGGGACCGATCTTCAATAAATATCGTGAACAAATCCTGGACTTTAAGATTAAAATGAACCGTACTCATCAGGATTTTTTATCTGAAATGAGCCAAGTTTTTCGAATTGTGGCGGATCAAAAAAGAAAGGAGAAAGAACACAAAATGATGAAAGATACTCCAATCGAAGAATATGTAAAAAACGGAGAGCGTATCCGTAAAGTATTATATGAGAAATGTGCAGCAGGAGAAATTACGTTAGAAGAAAGAGAGGCTGCAATCGCGAAGCTTTCTTCTTATACAGAGTCTGTAACTCATTTTACAAGTGAAATTGTAAATACAATCGAAGAGTTCTGTGAAGGAACTTTGACTTGTGATGAGCTGGATACGATTTTGACAGGGTACTACAAAGAAAACCCGGAACAGGCATTGTATTTTAATGGTACCCATATTGACAATCGTTACAATGCAATGAAGAATGAAATTGTAGGATTATATGAAGCAGGTGCTATTGATCTTGACATGGCTGCAGAGCAGGTCGATTATTTAAGTACCATCTACGATATCTCTATTGGAGAGCATGTCGCTTCTTTAACAGAGGCAGTGGATCATCCTATGATTGACCTTATGGTTTCTGGAATGGATGATTATTTTGGAGCCATCCAGGAGTTTAAAGAATCTGCTGAAGAAGGTAGTGATCTTGACGTACGGTTAATGGCATTGGATCACTTTGTAGAAAAAACCTGGCAGTATTTTGAAAATAATGAAGGAGAGATGATCAAAGAGGGAGCTGCAGATGATTTTGATAAAATCTGCGAGATTACAAATGCAACTTTGATTGTAAGTACTTTAGCTTGTATTGCTCTTATTCTGTCCATTCCAATTGGAAAAGCAATTAATATGAAAAAAGGCAGCAACGTTGTGAAAGCTTACGAAGATATTCATCCAGACGCTATTAAATACAGTGAATTGGATATTGCAAAAATGAGCGTTGCTGGTACTGCAGCGAAATATATTCCGGAAGTTGCAAAATTACTTTCCGAAGACCTGCGTGTGACAGGCAAATGTTATCTTGTAAAATATAAGAGAAAACCATTTGCAGTGATTGCTCGTCTTCAGCAGCAAACTTCATCTGTTAGTACAGGAGATAATGGATATACCGTCGAGTCTTCTCCATATAGATTCTATTACAAATCCCTTTGTCCAGAAGCTGAGAAACATCAGGATTTCTATGAAGCAGCGCTTATGTTAAAGAAGTTCAAAGTTTCTACTCCAGAGATTAAATCTTTTGCGAAAGATTTAAAGAAAGAGTATGAGGAACTGAAAAAAGAAGCTGAAAAAGCAGAAAAGAAAAAAGAGCAGGAAGAAAAGCTGGCAAAATCTGTAAAAGAGGCAGCGATTGCGAAAGAATCTGCCGGTATCGAGTATGACAATGATCGAATCTATTCTGCGGTACGTAAACAGCTGATGGATAAATATGCAGCAGGGGAAATTACTCTGGAAATGAGAGAGGCTGCTCTTATTGAAGCACGCGATCGACTTTTTGGAGATGACGTTGAAACTATGATGGAGGGTGTTCTTGGAAACCTCTTCAAAAAGAAAAACAACACAAGTGCTGGAATGCAGAAATTATCCAATGATGTTGCTCATACCAATAAACAGGTAAAATCATTAATTGCACAATACAGCGCTAATCAAAAGAAAATCAAACAACTGGAGGAACAAATTCAGGGTTTGGAAGTAAAGCTTGGTGCTACCGATGGTGCCAGCAATCGAGCAAGAATTTCAGATCAAGCGAAAAAACTTCGTGAAGAGATCCTTAAAATCAACAATCTGAATCGTGGAATCCAGAAACAGATTGTAAAAGTGAACGTTGCTACAGAGAGTGTTGATGTTGATGCTCTAACTCAAGATGAGTTAGATACTATGGTAGAAAGCGTTTGTAGGGATATTGATAAGAAAAAGGAAACACAGGCATCTAGTACTGGTTCCGATCCTTATGCAAACCTACTTTCCACATATCAGTCAAACCGGAAGAAAATTGAACAGGATACCGATAAAATTAAATCTCTTGAAAAAGAGATAGAGTCTATGAAAAATGGAAGAGCTGGAAAAGCATATGATACTGCAGTTAAAGAAGTAAAACGTCTTCAGGCTGAAGTTAAAAAACTATCCGAGGCAAATACACAGATCCAGAAACAGATTGCAAAAGCGAAAGCCGTTGCAACCAACGAGAGTGTAAACGTTGATGAAATGACTCAGGAAGATCTGGATCTTATGATGGAAAGTATCTTCTCTGACATTGCCAAAAAAGCGGAGCAGTTAAAACCGAAGCCAAGTGCACAGCAGGCACAGGCAAAACTTGCAGCAAATGAAGCAGAGCTCAAACGTCTCAAATTGATGTTAAATGATATTATCTGTATGAAACGTCGAAAAGACATTGATCCGGCTACCATGAAGCAGCTACTTGACAAAGAGAAGAAGATCAGTATGAAGTTCGCAAAGCTGAAAAAAGAGAATCAGAAACTGGATCCACTGGCTCGCGAACAGGGTATCATCACAGAACCATATTGATATTGATAAGGAGTTGATACTATGTTAAACTTATCCAACATCGTATCCAGAATTAAATTCAAATTGGGGATTGCGACGCTTGCAGTCCCCTTTGATGACATTGATCAAATGATCACCAAGATTATTCAGGATTTTACCGTTCCTGTATTTTCTTTGTATTGTCCGGATAGAAGATTATGCCGAGTTGAACTGAATAAAGCATTTAAAATGGTAAATCGTGTTACGTCTTCTACGGAATACCTGCTTCCGGATTTTGAAAATCCAAAGCTGTTATATGTGAATGATGTTTACTATAACGAAGATGCTTTAACAAACTTAGGATATTATGCTGGAACTGTCCCAATGGGTATGACGGATACTTCGTTTATCGGACAGATGATGCTTAATAACTTATCTGCTCAGCTCTTAAATCAAGCAGTTCCAAAAATGACGTTTCATTTTGAAGCGCCGAGAAAGTTAATTCTGTACAATTCATTTTGGTCGAACGTGGTTACCATGGATTGGAGTTTCGAACACTCCAAATCTTTGAATACGATTCCAGACGATGCTTTAACCTCATTCTTACAATTAGCTCTTTTGGACGTAAAGGAAAACCTATACCCAACGATGGCTCAGTTTGTAGAACAAAACACCGTTTACGGTACGTTACGTCTTCCAATTGATAGTTGGCAGAATGCAGAATCCGAACGATTGGAACTTCTTAGTAGATGGGACGATACCTATCATCTGGATGGAATTCCATTCTGGTGGGGGTAAAAGAAAAATACCATACACAGTCTACCTGTGTATGGTATTTATTCATCTTTAAAAGGATGCGAAAAATTCATCCACTTTCTTTTTTGTCTCAGGTCGAATCTTTGCATAAATCATGTTGTCGTCATCTTTGATGATTGCGTGCGTACGCTCTTTGTTAAATCCAACCAAATCTTCCAATCCAAGATCAAAACTTTCCATTAGAATTTCCGTGTTAATGTCTTTATTCGCAACCAGGTCTAAAATTTCTCCCAGAGGAATGAAGGTATCTTCTGGAGTGATGATCGTATGAGTTTCCGGTCGAACGGATTCTAAGACTGGTTTTTCCAGATGTCCGATCAATTCTGCCTCTGGATGAGAGGGATAAAAGACCCAATCATAGGTTACCAATAATCGAATGACCACAGTTGGTTTTCCATTGATCTGCTTTAAGGTAGCAATGGATCTGCAACTAAAACGCGGGACCATACCCTGAATAACGGATTTTGCAAATCCAGTTCCGGCATCGGTACCAGCATCCGTCTGAATTTTTGCTTTCAACAGATTTCCTTCGATTCTAGGATTCATAATTTTATGAGAACGGTTATCGGGCCAAACGTCTCGAATACGTTCGGGACTTAACTTCTTATCCTGGTATTCCTGAGTTGGATGATTCTGTTCCCCAAACCAAGAATCATGTGCCAGAAGATCCTGAATCTTCGGAGTGTTAATTGCAGACCAGACATTCTCTGCTGTATAATACCGGTGGTTTCGGTTCTGTACCCCGAAAGACTGTAACACGGATTCAAATTCAACAAAGAAGATATGGTTTTTATCATATATTTTAAGATCTCCGATATGACTGACGGATTCATCCGTACTTTCGCAAAGATATACAAACCCGAGGTCGTCTATTTGCTGATTGGTACGCAAAATTTACACCCCTTTTCGAGTTTTCTTATCCAATTGTTTTAAGCTGGAATCCTGAAGTTTTATTTTTATTTTCACACCTACTTAATGCCCTTATAGATTTTCATGATATATTATTTTTCTGCTTTAGACCAAAGTAGATTAAACGTCGGTAAATCTATAAGGGTATCGAAAGCTATTTCTAATTTTCGAAAATCAGAAATACTATATGGCAATGAGAAAGGGGACAACAAAAATGGGAAAGAAACGAACCGTACTCTATCGTATGGATTGGGATGCATGTTTTTATAGCGACATGGCGAGCGGTATTGGTTTTCAAATTACAGAACCAGCAGAAGTATCACTCGATGGTTCTAAGGAGAAAACCTTATACGGACCTCAATCTCCCCTGTATGGTACCACCTATGGGGATGAAAGAGAGTTCACCGAACGTTATCGTTGTAAATGTGGAAAACTTCGTTCCAGAGCTTACGAAGGAGAAACCTGCCCATTTTGTAAGGAAAAAGTAGAAGCCAGAGGATCCAACATCAACATCTGTGGATGGATTTCCTTAAATGGATCTGGAGCATTTGTCATCCAGCCTCTGTACTTCCGTATCCTTGCACAGGCAATTGGCAAAGAATTTTCCGAGATTGTCAATTGCAAAAAGAAAGTAGACACCAATGGTATTCAGACAGCTTTAAAACCAGGAGATTTGGATTTCGTGCCAACCCATCCATTTTATGGAATTGGAATCCAGGAATTTTATAATCGTTACGAGGAAGTTTTAGAGTACTATATGAAGCTTCCGAATAAGAAAAATAAAATCACAACTTTCCAGATCTTACTGGCGCAAAAAGATCAGGTCTTTACCCACCACATTCCGGTGTATTCTACTTATTTACGTCCACAATCCATCACCCAGGATACATTCTACTTCCAGGGTGCTGACAAGATGATCAACGTCATCTTTAAACTGTCTGAGCAGTTAAAGAACTGCGACGACATCGAGTGGGATAACTTCCAAGCACGGTTACAGATTAAAGTCAATGCTCTATGGGATTATGACTTTGCTTCCATGCATGGAAAGGAAGGTATCATTCGAGATATGTTGCTAGGCGGGTCCCTTAACAAAATTGGGGGACGTTAAACCAATCTAATTGCGGGAACTTCTAGTAAAGGATCATAACTACCAACCTATTGTGGTGACAGAATAGGGGCAAAGGGTAACTCCGGAGATATGGTAATCAAGGTTATGATTGGAACAATCGACGCAACGAAGTATCTTAGTAGGATAAGATATGAGTTCAACGACTAGAGAAAGCTAAACTGTATATACAGGGAAAATAAGGTAGATTGAAATATCTACACGAAGCGAGTATCGTAGGGTAACACCGAAACGGTTGGGTGAATCTTTGATTCATATGATATAGTCTGAGTATTGTAAATATTTGCAATTATACCGCACGTAACGTAATCGTACCAGATCCGACACTTCGAGACAATGAAGTCGATCTGTCTTATCATACTTTCCGAGAATTATTTAAACCAAAAATCATCAATTACTTAAAGGTATATGAAGATATCCCACTTAGCAAAGCAGAAGACATTTGGGAAGATTCATTTATCTTCAATCAGAAGGTATATGATATCATGATGATGATTGTTAAGAAAGAAGAAGTCACGCTTCTGATTAACAGGAATCCGACGCTAACCATAATTTGGTGTCGTAAAACCTATCTAATGGCGGGAAATTTCCGATAATCTGTTATACTACGTACTTATCCCAGTGATGGAGATAAGGGCAATGGGTAACGCCAAAGGTATCGTAACAAGGGAAACAGATTGGAATGAATCCGCAGCGAAGTATCTTACAAAGATAAGATATGGGCTCATCGACTAAGGAAAGCTAGACATCTACGTTTGTAGAAATACATAAATGAGAAATCAGGTAGATTGAAAATAAGGTAAGTTGAAATACTTACACGAAGCAAGTAGGTCCTTTATGGACGAAAGGTAGGAGAAATCCGAAATGGTAGGTTGGTAATGAACTGGTGATAGGGAAATTACTAAAAGAGATAGTCAGGCATTTGTATTCGAATGTTGGAATTATTACTCAATGCTTCTGTTAAAGGTACGGCGGGTAAAGAGAAGTGGAACTGATTATTGTTTAAGTGTTCCTTTATCCATCCTTCCCGGATTAAATGCAGACTTTGATGGAGACATCCTAAATATGATTGCAATTGTAGATCCTGCAATCAAGTACATGTTTCGAAAGTTTAACCCGATCACTCGAATGATCATTGCGAGAGATACGGGACTTTTGAATTCTTATTTCTCAGTTACAAAGTCACAGAAGATCGATCTGTATTACTTTGCGACTTGTGGAGCACTGGAAAATGATACTCCAGAAACGTTCCCAGACGAATCACTTACGAAACAACCATGGGAAGAGAAAGTGGTAATTCAGGAACAACCGACGTTGAAGTATCAGATGGAACCGGAGGAGCTGATTAAGATTCCAAGAATGGAATCGGTATCTGGAGTTCCATTTAAACCAAGTGCTAAAATTAAGAAACGTTTTAAAATCAAAGCATCAGCGTAATTTATGAGGAGTTCTTTGATATGAAGAACTCCTCTCTTTTACTGATATATTATTTCCATGTAAGAATGTGACGTTTACAAAAGAAAAAGGATTTTAAACTTGCTTTAAAATCAAAGATTACAGTCATATCATAGGCTTCAGTTCTAGGTTCCCCTCCTGGATCTTGGAAGTCTTACGTCACATTCTTTACTGGTTTTGATCTAGCTTACTCCTTTGGGCTAGATCGTTTCTGCCAGCCAGGAAAGAAGTTCCCTTCTCCCAATATGGAGCTTCTTTCCTGGTAAATATTAATTTTTTTAACAAAAGGAGAATATAAGGAGGTAGTAAAAAATGACTTCAAAAGAAGAAAGAAAAGAGCTAATGGAAGAAATGCAGTTTGGGATGTTGGTAATGAGTACTTTAGAAGATCCTATCACACATCAAAAAGCAATACCGGGTGATCTGTTAACAACCGATGCTGCAGCACAAGATGACTGGTTTCATGTGTATTCAATCAAAAATATCTTTGCAAGATATGGAGAGGGAGCCTTCTTTGCATGTTGTGCTCCAGAAAAACCAGAAGATCTGGAAAAATGGAAACAGTGGGCGGAGTTATTACCGGAAGAAACGGACAGACATCATCAGATGTTATTAATGACTAAGGTTCGTATCGGAACGGTCTTTAATGCAACCGAACCAAAGGTTGTGAAATTATTAATTGATGCAGGTGCGGATATTTCCACAGAGAATTATAAGGTAATCCGAATGGCAAAGCAGTATTATCCAGAAGTATATAAAATGCTTCGTACCGAATATCCAAATGTTGTGAGAAAAGCTGCCAAAAATGTAGAAGATTCAGCAGATGTACGGGAGGTAGAAAGTCATGAGTAAGAAAGAATTAAACGTAACTGAATGGAATTTTAAAATCGCCAAAACTCCATCTATTGAATACTGCATGATGTGTGATGCAGCTGGTTTTCTAGGACATGAAAAGATCGGTGCTGGTGAAATGAAATTAGGATCCAATGTAGTGCCGATTTATCCCATTAAAGAGATCTTCGCACATTTAAATGAAGGATCAATTGTAGCGGATATCTTTCCGGTGTATGGGGATGTAGATGGAAAAGCCATAGAAGCGTATAATGAATGTTCCTTTATGGGTTATCATCTTAGTGCATTCGATCACGTAGAAAATAACGAAACTCCGGATATCGTGAAAGTTGATGTTAAACAGAGCAAGAATAAAGGAACCGGTTCGGATGTAATCGTGACTTCCCATCCGTTAAAATGGGATACCGTAAAATCCGAGTATGAGGAGTTACAAAACCAGTATCTGCACAAGGCACCAAACGGTACTTATTTATGTAATGCCTACTATGTCGTACGTTCCTATGACATTACCAAACCATCCACAGTTGAAATTTTAATTGAAAATGGGGCAGATATTACAGCAGACGATTATGCTCTATTTCGTATCGCTAGAGAACGCTATCCAAAACTTTGGGTATGGCTTTCCGAGCGGTATAAAGAAGTAATTGCTAAGAATCTCAATCTAATTTATGGATACGACAAAGTAAATCAAACGAAAAAAGACTTCTTTAAAGCCTTTGATAACTTTGTAACTTCCATGATTGGAGAAACAGACATTGAGGAAACGGATGAGGATGACGAGGGACCAAAGGAATCTGTGAAAGAAGGAGTGTTAGATAAGTTCGTTGGTTTTAAGAAGGGATTCTTCGATTAATACAAAAGAAAGGGGTGATACCATGTTTTATCAGGGACATGTGGAACCTTACCGAGTTCTAATTAAAGGGGAAGAACATAACTTATCCGATACGAAATTGATCAGAAAATTTAGCAAACGTATCATACTACCAAAAAAGAAGGTGGTTCCAGGATCGACCTTGACGCTAATTTGTATCGACGATACCACGTATGCGTCTGTGGTAAAGCTTGATAAATTATTTAGAGGCTCGGATTATAGAGCCTCAATTGAATCCAGTATCGTACTATCCGATGAGATTGATGATGATCAATTGCTAACGGATGAGAGTAAGAAGCGAGTTATCACATACATCCGTTTTTGCCATCAGTTTGGACAACTGCCAAAGATTAAAATGTTCTACTTAACCAATAAAGAAACACAGATTGCCTACTATAGACGAGAACGGATTACAAATATGATCACGGATACGATACACCGTAGTCATGATGACTATGCAAGTTATACATTGGAATCTCATATCGTGTTTAAACCATCCATCAAAGTGGAAGGGATTACCGAACCAATTGAGTTATAAAAATGACTGACAAAGGAGAACTAGAAATGAAGAATACCAAAGTATCCGCTTTTGCAATTTTACACCAGCTTGGACTATGTTTGTATGATTTTGAAGAAGCTGGATTTGTACCTGATGAAAAAGGATTAAACCGCATTTATAGAGGGGATTTAAATGTGAAGTCCGTTTCTCCATCAGGGATGGCTGATTGTATCAGAAATAACAAGCGTTTTCGAAAAGCAATCTTTCGAATGAACGTCCTTCAGGAAACAGGTCTTTTAGATATGGCAAAGAAAGTCCTGATCCAGGAAGGGGTGGCTGTGAAAAAAGGGCGTACCCTAGTTGTAAAATTTCATGTCTTGGCAATGTTAATGGTAGCACTGATTGACGTGATTATGTTGTCTGCGATGGGTATGGACGTGAAGACAGAGCCTTTTGAAGTTGGAATTTTTGTGATCATAAGCAGCATGGTATATGGTATGTCTTTGATGCTGTTAAATTATACCATCGGGGACAATACCGTGATTACTGAATATGGAGAAGCCACTGAGGATTTTACCGATCAATTGATGAATGCAACCTTATACGATCACGGAGAATCTTCCTTGGTAACATCTATCTATAGCAATGATAACTGGGCAAAGGTATCGGAAGGAGCTGAATGGTTGGACGAGCCATTACATACGATCCTGTTGATTGAGTACTATCTTCGCATTTTTAATTCTCCGATTATGCGAAGATGCTTTAAAGGAGAAACACCGGTCGATGTTTACAGTAGAGAATACTGCCAGATTGAGAGGGAATTGGTTCATTACTATCGTCTGGATCCAAATGATATCATACGGAAACCAAAGAGAAAAACGACAACAGAAAGAAGAGATCGTAATAAGCATAAAGGCGATCGAAAACCGCAGATCTATAATATGTATTAAGTGGATGTGGATACGATCTTGAGATGAGGGATTAAATATGGATAATGTGATCGATACTATCATACTTGTTTGTATGGTTGTAATCGTAATGTATATGTGTTTCATTACGTGGAGACAGGTACAACTAAAAAGAAAGAAACGGTATACGAAAAAAATACAAAAAGAGGATACCTTTAAGATGCAGATGATGTTCGTAATCATCGAAATACTCCTTATACTACATGTGGCATTATTGTATCACATTCATTTTGGGAGGTGGTAACGATGTATGGATGGGCGTGTAACTTACTTGGTAAACTCTTATCTCAAATCCTATCTCGAATAGGAAAATTCTTGAAACGATAAAAGATCGAACAAGAAGCATTTAATAATGCTTCTTGTTCTTTTTTACCCATCCCTGTAGAATCTTAATATGATCCGGGTTTGTCTCTAAACGGATTAACGATTCCAATAAATACGTACTGTGACAATTCTTAGGAAGTTGGTTAGAGACAATTAACTTTGCGAGATACTCTGCAGTTTTGTAATTTTTTACATGTGTATGTCCAACATTGAATTTCTTCTTGGTATTATAGACCACATAGATCTCATTTCGATGTTTGGCAGTCTGATTTTCTGCATAGATATCAACAAATTTGATTTTACCCACTCGAACCATAAGACACCTTCTTTCTTAGAAAATTGTCTCCTGCGTAAATCCGTAAAATAGGTCTGAAAAGTGATATACTATTTTCGTGAATCAGAGAAATAAAATAAACATAAGATAGCAATCTCTGATCAAAAAAGTTCATAGGCGATGAAATAAATGGTCGCCAAAGGGTCAAATGATCATCCCTGCCAATAGGCGAAAATGTATGATCCGGTGGAGGCAAAAAGCCAAGAGCCGCATGGAGATTACCATGGCAAATCAGAATAATAATAAAGTTAATACATCTGCAGCAGTTAATACAACAGAGGATTCAAATGCAGAGAATCCTACTGTTGGAAAAGCAACTAAGGGTCCTGAGCGTCAGCCAAAGACGTTCAAGGACCGCGTCCTTGGTATGGAGAAACATGCCAAGGGCACTGTTGCAGGCGCTGGACGACTGGCCAAGTCCGGTGCGAAAGCAATTGGCCGAGGTACCACCTCTCTTACAAGAGAGGTGGTAGCAGATGCTGCTGGTGGCGCAGCAGGCATCGTTACTACAATGATTGTGGGAGGAGTCGTCAACCGATGCCTGGTTGACGCAGCCAATATGGTCGATTATCACATCGACCAGAAACATCCTCATACCTTTACGGTCACTAAAAAATTTGGCCGTAAAGCAACCCTAAGCGAGGGGGAGTATTACAAGGCTCTCGCCAAGGGTAAAAAATATAAGAAGGTGGTTGGCAACGACTGGATTGTCAATCACCGCAAGACCATTGATAATGGTCTAGCGACAGCTTCCTATACGATGGGAGCTGGAGCAGGTGTTGCAGCCGGTCTCACGACCAGAGCTGCTATAAAAAATCAAATGGTACTCAATAGTCGGATCAACAAGGCTGTGAGAACAGCTCTTGATGGCTCCGACTATGAGGAGGATGGACAGATTTGAATGTCCATCCTTTAGGGACTAGGACATTCGTCTTGGTCCCTACCCTTACGGGTGCAATTCTTTTTTTTTGTTTTTCGACAATCTTCTAACAGATATAAAGGAGGACTAACAGATGCAGTATTTTATTTTTCCATTAACCATCTCCGAAGCACATACACCTACAAAAGTAGGTTATAGCTATATCAAGAAAAACGAAGGACGACTGGTAAACTTTCCAGATTTGGTTGAAGTAAATACGTATGATCGTGGTACCACTCGTATCATCTATGAAGATGTGGTATATCAGATTAAGAAAGATTACGTAGATCTTTCTGGTAAGAGACGTATTTATCTGGTTTACCCATCTGAGGAAGGTCCGGAAGTAATCGGAGATTATGATGCGTTTGCTGAGAAATTTAAGTGAAAACAAATTAGTAAGGTCGATGAGAACATCTTCCATTGACCGGTTTAGCTTAAGAAAAAATAATTCGGTAGGGAACTTTTTATGAGTTCCCTACCGTTTTAGTTGTTGTATGCCTGGATTGATAACACAAAGTAAAAGAAGATCGCTTTCTTGTAATTGACACGAGAAGCTTCTCTTTTAAACTTGGCATGTACACCAGAACTTTCTCCCCACTTGTCCAAAATTCCTTTAATGCGTCCAATATTGGCGTCGTTAGAATTTGTCTTTCGAAATAATTCAGCAGCCCATACAAGGAAGTAGGAGCTGTTAATGTCTACTGGTTCTTTTTGATCTGTGTATAAAAACAAGAACAAAATTGACTCAATAAATCCCTGAATATCACTTTCATTTTTTCCTGTGATAATCTTTGTTAAGTAAAACCGGGTATCGGTGATACTAATCTTAGCCAGCTTCGCACAAATTTCGGCACGTTTTAAATCAATCCCGTTGGTAATTAATGGAATGGTAACCTTAGACGTAATGGTACTTACCAAAGTCGTATTATTCTCATTTCCATCCATGACAGGAGAATCTCCAAACTGATCTTTGGTAGTTTTTACCACTCGACCAGCAGCATGGTTCTTTGTGTAATTGTCACAGATTTTTTTCACCAGAGAGTTCTGGTCATTACGAATTCGCTGAATAAATCGAACAACCTCTTTGTCGGATCCATCTTTCATAAAATCCTTTAAGAAAGAATACGAAGACTGGATAGACGTTGTCAGCATTCCAAATACATGACCGGTTTTCTTTAAGATAAACTTCTCAGTTAAGTTATCAACCGTATAGAGCATTGCTCCAACATCACTCACTCCATATTTAAAATATTTGGAGAAGATAGAAGGATATACCGATAACGCATAAATAATGAGTGCGGTATTTAATCCTCGCATATCTTTAGTCTCGATGGTGTAATATCGAATGCAACAATAAAAAACAAAGAAAATCGGGTTGTTTTTTAAGAGCTGGAAGTTTGTGGTTGTAGCAGAGCCTTTTAGGATGGCAATGATCTGCTTCACATACCCGTTGACTTCCTCTTCCGTAATATCAAACACCTTATAAAACATTCCTTTGTCAATATCTCCAAAGGGTACCAGATACTGTGGACCTGGCGTATGTAGTTTCTGGGAGTTCTTATCCACATAACGACCTACGGTCTGTTTGAATCGCATGTCCCCAGCTGGCGTTTTTAATACCGCTTGAATCTTTGAATATAAGTTATCACGAATAATATAGGAAGTGGAAAGATCGGCAGCTTCAAATAAAGCTAACATATCTTCGTCTTTGTAATCTTCTAAGAATAACGCATCCCCTATCTGATAGTACGGTCCATAATAGGCCTCGTCTACATAAATCAGAGGTTCTCTTCGATATTTCATAGAACTTCCTCCTTTCCTGGTTATGGGTTTGTTTTCCAGGCGGTAAAAACAACCATGTAAGACTATAAAACTAGGAAAGGATATAACTATATGAAAGATGAATATCGTATTTCAGAAGGATCAACCTGGTTACTTTCGATCTTTTTTGTGCTTGGGGTGATTCTTGCATCGAATGAATGTGATAAAATTTTAAATCTTTGCCTAAATTCAAGAAAAGAGCCTGAGTTTGTTCTACTCTTAATTCTTGCGATTGTAACGGCATGTATTGGCGGAATGATTAGTGGGATTTCATTTTTATGTTACCAGGAATTTCTATTCCGACATGGATTAAAACTTCATGATTGTATAAAAAATCGAGCAGAAGAGGCGAAGATATTAGCTAAAAATGCAGAAACTTATGCAGGGTTTGTATCTATCGATATCATGATATTTTCTCTATCCTATCGTGTCATACATGCGTTCGATAGAGAAATTTCCTTAATAGCAAAGGCTCCATTTAAATCTCTTATTGGGGTACTTGTTACAATTGGATATGCTTTTTATATTGGATATATTTATCGAGGATACTTACCGAAAGACAAATAAATCTTTTTTTTAAAAGGAGAGTATTATGCTGCAGATTGAAAAAGGAAGTATTGAAGAAATTGGACAACGTGTTTTGAAAAAAGCCGGAAGTTCGTTTTTTACGGCGATTATCGATGATGAGCATTATTATGATGAAAATTTACGGAAACAGACCTTTCGAGATGGGCAGCTGTATTATCCTAGTATTTTAACGGATGCTCTTCACATGGCAGACGATACCACTGGAGAAAGTATTTTATATAAAAAAGAGGGACATCGTTTTACTTTGTATAAAAACATGTCCTATGTCATGACAATGTTAAAAGAAGAACATGTCACCTTAGACAATCCGATCCAGTGTATTGCTGCATACGATCATTATTATGATTTACCTGCTTGGATGCAGGTTGATAATTTGGCTAAGAAGCTATATAAAACCAAAACCAATAAAGAATATGAACTGTCAGATATTTTGGAGGATCGTTGGGAACGGGAGAAACGAATTGTATTGAATGAGACCATTTCAACCACCATTATATTAACTGCACAATATGTTTTATTTATTCCTTATGTGCTTAATCATCCATGGTATATGCGATTTATTTACTATTTCATTACGTTATTGGTATCGATTCGATTTATTGGACGTGCCATTCGTATTTATTTAGAAATTAAACGTTACCGGAAACATAAACACAATTAAACGATGATAGGGGTTTTTGTAATCCCTATCATCGTTTAACTTGGTTCTATTCTCTTAATCGGATTAGTCGTTTTCGTCTTCTTTCGGATCTTCAACGGAAATAATCGTTGCATTCATAGCCTCTTTCTGGTGAAAATACTCAGATGGTAAGACTTCGTTACGTTCCTTCTCCTCGATCATACGAGGAGTTGTACAGTTTGTAGCAGCAGCACGATGTGGTAAATTATGTAATTCCTTTACCATGTCTGCTACAAACGTATTTCCTTTTTCTTTCGTATATTTTCGAAAGCGCTCATCCAAGACATTTAATGAATAAATGTCTATAAATCCCTGGTTCATCCAATATTGATATTCTTTTGTAATATAAGCTTTGATCGATTCTTTGTCAGAATCTAACAACAAATCGACATTTGCTTTTAATGCAACTAACACATCATCTTTAATATGATTAATTTCCTTTTCCAATTCATGACCATATGCACAACCTGCATGCACATCGGTCATATTTTCGTTCAGTTTTTTAATGTCGTTGGAAAGTTGCGTGTTACTCGCGTTTACGGTTTCCGTTAAACGAACCATAAGATCAGAGAGGTATTTCAGATCATCTTGTGTATCGGTTACTTTTTCCCGATACTCATTTTGCTCTCGTTCCTCTTCAAATTCGGTCTTAGAATTTGCCCGAATTGAATTAACAGCTTTGTACAGATAAATTGCAACTCCGATTAAAATCGCAAAAGCCAAAACGAAAACAGCCAAGGCAATCAGAATAATACGAGAACTTTCCTCTGATACTAAGAGGTCTACCATTTTTCCAGCGGGTTCTCCCATTGTCTGTATCCCTTCCTTATAAGATTGGTTGATGAGTTACATAAAGTCCCAAAATTCACTTCACATTATGGGACCCTTTAATTAGTTGTTGAGAGACGGCTTGAGAGGACTACGACATACTAGCCGCAGTCCTCTCAAGAAATTAACGAAGGTACTATTCTAATGAAAAAATCCATCAGCATATGTATTATTATAAGGAGTTATGTCCATCCTAAAACCTCATCGTGGTTTCGTATTTATCTCCTAAGTAATTGTACACTTCCTGTTGATATATCATTTATAGGATATCAATCAAAAGGAGGTGAGAATATGTATACTTTCGTATTGAAACAACTTCCTACGATATTACGAAACGTTGGGCCCACCAACGCTTCAAAAATATTGGTGAAGCTTAATTCTGAGTACGGAAAAGGTATTGATGAATATAACCAATTCATCGAGGCACACCGTTCTGGTGATGCATACCCATCCTACTTAGGATAAGAATCTTGGGGGAGTCATCATGCTCCCCGGATTTTTTTATTCTCACCTCTAATTTTTTGTAGAGAAAAAAATAAAAGGTGAGAGGAAATTCCTCTCACCTTATGTATTTACTTCTCCTCTTCTATCATTCGAATTTTATGCTCTTTTTGTGTAGTTGGTTTTGAAGATTCATCGTATAATTTTGCTGCCCGTGCTGTCATATCTGGTAATGCTGATGAGATGGCTGCCAGCGCCTCATTTTTTAAATCCTCCAAAGCACCAATTGCTGAACCAGTAGTCGTTGGCTTAATTGCTGAAACAGTACACGTTGGGTTTGATGGTATATTTTGAGGAGTTATTGCCGGATATGATACCGGAATGGTTGGCATGGGTGCTGGAGTCGGGGCATCTTTTTTCAGTCCTTTCACCAGCTTTACCTCTTTTAATGGACTCGTTAATTTCTGTACTTTCTTTAAATCACGGCTCATATGTTTTACTTCTTTGCAAAGAGTTTCAAACTTTTTTGAAAGATCTGCAATCGAACTGTCCTTCATTCCAGAAGTGATTAGATTTTGAGATACGTCAACCACTTCTTTACAAAGTTTAAATTTTGGAGTGGTATAAACTTTTCCAAGAAGGGTCATGGTATCCACTCCTCCTAAAAAATCTTGGATTGGGCGCGTATATGTCACACGTTCGTCAAATAACGCTTGATATACCACAACATATACGCCGTTGCTATCTTTGGCAATCCCGCATACCTGATACCGATTCATCGTGGGATCTGTACAAGATTCCTCTCTGGAACCATCTTCAATAATGGCTCCTGGAATTAACATTGCCTCTCGTTCATTGTTTAACTGATTCATTTTGTTTATCCTCCTTTTTTGTTTTTATAATTGGTATAAAAGTTGCATATTTATATGCTTCTTGATTATGCTCTCCAGATAAATCGATGATATCTACTGGATAACTGGAGAATGCATCATTATGTGTAATCATAAAATTTTGCTCAGATCCAATTCGTTCGATCTGACGTTCCATGATCAATATAAAGTTCCGACGATTATCCGTATCTAACGCGCCATCGATTTCGTCTAAAGACATGATATTGTATCCATTTAAGGACTGGCTGACCAATGCGAAAGAAATTGCGACCGACGTTAAAGCAAGTTCTCCTTGACTTAATAGTTTAACGTCCGGGAGCTGGGCTCCACGATTGTATACCGGCATTGTAAATTCATCTGCATCAATATTAAAATCTCCTAACATAATATTTCCATGGTAGGCGATATCTAAAAGATCATTGGTAATGTCTACCGTATCTCTTAAATAATGCTTTACGATAATGGTGGGAATTCCTTTACTTGCAGAAAGAGCTTGTCTAGTCAAAGACATATTGTCGTAATGCTTCTGATAATTTTTCAAATTCTTTTTATTATCTAAGTATAACGTAAGACCTGTTTTTAACCGTCCAATCTCTTCTTGTTTTTTACGAAGTTCCATTCGTAATAGTTGTACGGACCTTGTAAGTTCTGCTTCTTTTGTAGAAAGACCTTGATAGCGTTCGTAAGTTTCTCGAAGTTCTTCTAGTGACTTTTCCGTTTCTTCATAATGCTCGCAGACATTCATAGCATCCTCCATAGATTCTGCCGTATATCCAAGATCTTGTACCTCCTGTGATAAATCAGCAATTTCATTTCGATATTCTGCGATTTTACTTTTACTGGTATCTAACGCTAAAATCTCTTGTTGATATTCTTCTTTTAGATCCGCTGACTGTGAAAAGGAATTGTAAGTTTCAATCCGTTTCATTACATCATCTCGAACTTCGTATCGCTTCTTTAAATCATCTTGCTCTTTTAATAAGGTATAAAACTGATCCATTTTTGGAACATCGTATAGAGGTTTTCCTTCATCAAGTCGATTTAAAATGGTAACCAATTTAAATTCATTTCGAACTTTCTTTGGAAATTGCTTGATTGTTTCTGCATATGGTTGAAATCCTTCCAATACAGGATAAATCCCTTGATAAATGAGCTGCATGGACTGATAGTACTCCAGATTTTTTTCATGCTTTCGATTTGCTCGTTCTTCCAATAACGTTTCCAAATGTCTTACTACTTTATAACCTGCACAACTTCGTTTCTCACAAATACTTGTGCCTTGATTCATAATGGATTTTAGAACTTGTAAGAACGCCTCATCTTCTTCCCCTACTTCACTTTCTTCTAAGATACAGCTACTAATGTAATGCTCTACATCTTTCTTTTCTTGAATCATTTTAACGACTTCAGAAAGAGGTTCTTGTCCAAACTCGTAGCAGTGATTGATTGCCTGCTGAGATGATTTTAAATAGACCAGAAACTTTTCAAAATCTCCGAGATCCATCTCGCATTCAAAATCATGCAAGATTTTTTCTCGTTCGATAATCTGCTTTTTTGTTTCATCGAGTAACGTCATTAAACGTTGTACCTCTTTATCAATCGCAGACTCTTTTTCCAGTCGTACGGATAATTTGTGAATGCGATCTTCCACATGATTTCGATTTTCCAATTCCTTATCTAAAAGAAGATTTGTAGTAGCAAGAAGCGTTTCTTTTTGGCTTCGTTCTTCACAAGCAATTCGATAGGCTTCTCGATAATAGGCAGCGTCTTTTGCATCTTCTCCCAGACGAATCTTTGTCTTGGTCATTTTTCGATAGGCTTTTTCGGTATCCGACAATTTGGTTCGAAGTTCCATGATATTACCGATGTCTGAAACTTTGGACGAAACGACAGCAAGTTCATCTTGTTGAAGTCGAAGATTTCCATCCAAATGATCGATCGTTTTTTGTGTTTCTACGATATCCTTTTCATAAGATTTACGATCCGTGTACATTAATTTTTTGGACTGATCGATCGTATGAGAAATCATATCTTTTAACGTCTTCAAATTTGTATTCACATGCTTGTAATAGTCTAGGTATACCCCAATATCATCAAGGAGTTTTCCCATAAACGTTTTTCGTTCTGTGGAAGACGACTCAATCAACGATTTGACATTCGGACCAAGCCTGGTAAGCTTTAAATACCCAAGTTCAATTCCAAGATGTGTTTTAACGACTTCCTTAAAGGAAGTAACATTTCCATTTGGATTCAGTTCTTTTCCATTTAACTGAATAAACGATTTGGTACTATGGGTATCTTTTGCAGCGGTATAATAATGCTGAATCGTGTATAAATTTTCTCCACATTGATACCAAATCTCTTTTTTCCCATCTTTATGGGGAATGATTAAATGATATCCATCTCGTACATCCAAGTTTCCAAGCGTAGAAAATGGATTCAATAAGGATAGCAACGTAGTTTTACCAGAACCATTTGGTCCGATTAATAAACAAATGCGATTTTCGCATTTACTCAAATCCAGCTCCAAATAATTGGTATTTAAGCAATATTTTACTGCTTCAAAATTCTCTAAAACTAATTTGACAATTTTCATAGTTTCCTCCTATCTATTATTAAACGTACGTTTTAGAATTTCTAAATTTAAACATACTAATAACTACGGTGAATAGAACTTTATTTACCATTAAAAATCCCATATCAAAGATCAAACAATTGGATCTTGCCTGTCAAGAGGTCCAATGAATTAATATATAAATCATATTCAAAACGACAAAACTCGAGAATGCTTCAGTGTGTTATATGGTTACTGCGCGCGAGGTGCTAAGTCGTAGTTTGAAGGATTTATCTTCTTAAGCTAACCGGTTTGATGGATGATATGTTTACATAGATCTTGGTGATATACGTGGATTATCACCAATACATTTTTGGGAGTGAATTTGTAGATATGTAAATGACTTACATCTTAACAAAACTTTCTTTTCTTTTTCATATATTCCTCCTAATGGATTTGATAGAAATGAACATACGAGAATCGAGTTCTTTGCCATGCTCAGTGATTCTCAAAAAATGTAGACAAGTTATCTGGTCCTTACCTTGTCTTTACCGATATAACAACATCACTAGTTTCAGAATTCGTCATTGATTCTTGAAACTTATCAATCATACCTACGAGCGGAAAAGATTTACTCCCAAAGATGGACTACTTCTATGTTTTGCTTGTGTGGGCACAAGTAGAACGGCTCATGGTTTTTCATTTTTTTATAATGAAAAAGAGATTTATGACCGTAAAGTGTGAAAATCTCATTTTTTGTCTCCTTAATTTTTGTTACTATTTTATAAGACCCATGCGAATCGGAAATCGCATGGGTCGTTCACACCTTAAATTAGGTGATAGAGCTCTTTGATGAGTCCATTGATATATTCGACATTTAAATTGATTATGATCTTATACGTATAATAAGTGGTATCGTTATGAAAATAGACATCCATCTTATCATAATCAATATAATAGTCTTTTCCTTCTAGCAACAATTCTCCTTGTCTTCGAATCTTAATATCCAGGAACTCAATAATCGGGAGTCCATTCTTGTGATGATACTCCACTGCCTTTAAGATACTTGCATTTAGCATTTCTTGAATATTGATATGGTCATTGATTTCATCCAACCGACAAGATGCTTGGTTGTAAAAGTGCCAACCAGGTTTTAAGTTGTAATCTTCTCGATTGCTAATATCGGTAAAGACTGGTACCACTTCTTCTGTGGAATAGAGTTCTTCATCATCCACGGTATGTAACCGAAACTTCTCCAGATCTTTTCCAAAGATATAGTAAAATCCAGTACTCTCAAATTCGGTTCGTACCGTAAATGTCATCTGATATTTATCATATACTTGACCAACCTTCTCGCCTTCATCCCCATTGATGTCATTGATCCAATATTCCAATAATACTGGGTAATAACGATAGAATTCTCGGTTCCCAGTTGCCCCTGATAATTTATATGTGATAGGATATTTGGACTGTCCATTTAGGTATTCCATAAACGCTTTTGTACACCCATCATGATCGACGACAGGAAGTTCAATAAGATCAGAAATAGTATTGATCATGGACATTGGGATATAGCTTTCCAAACAAGTCTCAATTTTCCCAGGACAATTGACCGGAATTTTATTTGGTAGATAGGACATCATGTTGATCATTTGAATGTAGGTATTGAAAACACAGGTAATATCGATGTACATAACACTTCGGTTCATCTGATATTTTATTTCAAATCCATGCTGAGGATCCTCAATAAAAGGCTGTAAATTACCAGTCCCCCACATTGGCATTGTATTTGTGTGACGTTCAATAAAATCAGTTCCTTTTAAAAATCGTTCCTCATCAAGACCCGTTACACGAGGACGAAAGATGATCTTCGGGTTCATTTTCTTACTCTGAGCTCGTAAATCACTTTGAATCATTTGTCTATGTGCAATTTTGGAATTGACATGAATCGTTTTGAAAAAATCCTTTGGAAATAGGTCAATTAACCATTTCTCAACAAACGCTAAGACGTTTCCGTATGTATGAGCAGCACTTCCCATAATACTGGTGTATTCAATCTTCTCACTCAAATGTGCTTGTTCCTTTTCTCGTTCTAATTGATCCACATCGATCATTTGATAATAGGGATCGTTTTTCATCTGTAAATCTCTTTGCCATTTATACATGTTCTCACCTCTTAACTTCCTGTTTGATAGTAGTATTGAGAAGAGTTCCTGCATTCAAACAGGACTCTTCTCAAGATCGTGATATTGTTTGGTCTTCAGTTAGACCGTATGGTGATAAAATTTGGTTTACATCTCTACTATAGGCAATCAAGGTGACAAACCATGTTTGTCCCTTAATAAGATGTTTTAAGCGCTGTAAAAAGTTATATATTATTTTTGTAGTTAAGGAGGTGATACCAATGAAGAAGTATGAGTTCGATGACATTAGAACTCAAGTAAATCGACTCGATGAAAAATATGGGTGTATCTTAACCGATTCGAAATATTTTAGCGATCCGGAATTTGAATTTCATAATGCTGCAAATGATATGCAGTTGTACTTAAATTCTGTGATCCGGGCGTTAAATGGAGTTCGGTTAGACACCGATATACGTGGAGTCATTCATATGTCAAAACTTGGTTGGATCGACCATAGATCATATGATATGGATACTAGCATTTATCGATGTCGATTCTTAACGTTACTACTGACGGAACTTTCTGCAAATATTGAGAAAGTTTGTCAGAGGATGTATCGTTACCAGTCTCCAGGAGTAGGAATCTACGAACATGGATATTTCTATCTATTAGAGATTCGAAATACCGTAAAAGAATTTATGAATAAATTCTTAACTGGAAATTCCTGGAGAGAGGAAATCCTAAAGATTCTGGAGATTAGTTATTTCCTACGGGTTAATAAAAAAGTACGAATGGAAAATCTAATCGATGGGAGTCGAACTTTGATTTCCGAATTACGGGATGGATGTTATCATGCACCATTTGCAAAACCATTATTGGATACGGATATGCAAGTTGATTATATGCTAAAGCTTGCAGTTCTTATCTGCACGCAAACAGGAAGGTGTAGCAACGTTCCGGAAATGAAATCTTATAAGGATAAGGTTCCTGGAAGAGATAGTTTCCGATATGAAGTGGCATATATCGGAAAATCAATTATGATGGAGCCTGGAGATTTCAGAAAAACAAATTTACTATTTCAGATTTTCTGGGATAGTATGCCACTTACCAAATATGGATTTGATGGACTTGAAGAAAACCCATATCTGCAGATGGGTTGTAAAGCCTTGGAGTTCGTTGGATTTATATTGGACGATGGGTGTTGTAGTGACCTCATCGATAAATTACTAGATCGAGAGGGATGGAGTTAGACTTCATCCCTACATATGTACAAGGAGAAGATCATGATCGAAATTTTAAAGAATTCGAGTGGAGTGAACTCTACCGATATTAATATGTATGCATTCAACGAACTGATTACAAGTAAGTTTTATAAAACTTCTGATAATCGGTTTTATACTTCATCTCCAATCTTTTATAATATTGATAGTTTAGATAGCAATCTGGATCTGGGAGAAGAAGAAAAATTTATTATCAAAACGATCTATCGGTGTGTGGAATTATATGCAATTGCATTTGAACCTCGCACCGATAAAATTTATAAAGTTCCTGTGAGAAAACTCTATCATGTACATCAAAATTATGCTTCCATAGTACGTCCAAGTGATAATCGGGAACTTGTTCCAGTACGAATTGATGGAGTTTTAATTGAACTACGAAGTTTCGGAAAACCAAAAGCAGAAGAGTTTTCTGTAAGGAAATACGAAGAACTCGTAAATAGCAAACAAAATCTTCCATTTATTAAAATGATGGAAGAGTTTCAGGCTACACTAAATGACGACATTAACTACACAATTGAAAATATTATAAGGAGAGAAAACGACAATGAGAAGATTATTTAAAGACGAGGATGTAAAATTTAAAAAGATAACACAGTGGGATCAGGAGGCATTTTTCACAGATGCAATCATTGGTTTAGGTGACAATGAACTTCAGGATCCTGAGAATCTATTGAAAACGGCAGAGGATGTGTCGGAAGATGATGATGAGACTCTGGATAGGCTGTTTCATATTATTGCATATATGAACGATGTTGTATATGTCATGCAAGATATGAGTAATAACATGTATTTTTATTGCACTCGAATGGGGATTTATATGGTGAAACTGAATTACGACCGAACTCGTGATCAGCATAAAGAACTTAGCTTTCGACTTTTCGATACGGATACTGGAGAAACCACAATTGAATTTAATGGTGGATTCGGAGAACAAAGATACGCGTTACGTGGTACGTTGTTTGCGCAGCACATCCCGATTGATACTAATATAGAAGGAAATGGACGTGGTCTTGCATGCGATGTTCAAATGGATGCAAATGATATCCTGAATTTACACAATGGAAAACCCATCACAAAGTCTTACCTGATGGCTATTGGCGCGGCTTATGCTATGGTAAAGGCTAGTAAGTATAAAGCTATCGAAGAAGCATTGATGGAAGCGGCAACAGAAATTGGAAAGAAAGAGATGATTTCTAGTCCAGACGCATTTAACAACATGCTTCAGGATATCATTAAAACCATAAATGAAGATAAGGAGGACAACTAATATGGGAAAATTACATTGTAAAGAAATAAGTTTAGAGCAGTGCACCAAACGAGAACTTGAGTGGTTTGCTACACAAGATCGTCCGGTACTCTATCATTCAATTACAATAGGATTTCAGATCGTTCGGGATATCACCGAACGTACGATTCCAAAGGCAGATCTGGATCTGATTCGAGAGATAACGTCGATACCAAAACCAACATTGAATGGTGTTATTTCGGAAGAAAGATATTCTCCATTTGAGCATGGCATAACAGATAGACTCGATGCTCTTCTTAAATCTACAAGGGGAGTTGAAGTGAAGAACTACGCTCTTCTTCAGATGGTAGCATGTGACTGCATTTTAGAGTCCTCTAAAATAACTGCAGACGGGTTCACATACAAAGGAAAGATTTACACTTATAAAAATTACAAACCCGTGCAAGAAGTTACAAAAAGAATGACGGAACTTGGCTACTATATCTTGAAAGTAGTACAAGCATTAAGTAGTAACGACGACTAATAAAAAAAAGAACCAGTAGAAATTCGTCTACTGGTTCTTTTTTTATTACTTATATGGATTATCCGTTGGTTTTTGCCCTTTAAATACTTCAGAGGAAGTATTATGTATGATCTCCATGAGCTCTCTTGGATAATGGTAGCGTTCCATATTTTTTTGCATACCGACGTCAAATCCAGTATCGGAATTTAAAGAAGCCGCATAGCAATCCAAAATATGTTCGATAAAATCAATCAGATTCATATCTTCAATTCCATTTTTAAAATGCTCTGGATGATGGTTGTTGACGGCATAATGATGCTGCAATCCTTCTTTTGCCATCTTATTCTTGATCTCATAGTATTCTGGTGTTCCATATTTCGTTTCCTGGAGCATCGGAATATATTTGTCATAGCATGCTTTTTCCGGATTCTCCAACTTTGACTGATCATGTTTATCAAAGCGTTCATCAAGCTGTGGGCGGACAAGATTTGTCCAAACCCACTGAATGTTATAAATATGTGACATAGTGTCTTTTGTGGAATCGTAATTCATTTTAATACTCCTTTGCGATCGTATCGAGTAATAGTTCTCCATCATCGTTATACTTGATATTTGTAATGTAGAACTCATCATCAATACGTTTTTTAATTTCTTTTGTTAAATCAGACTGCATGATAGCTGGATGTTCTTTTAAGATTTCCTCACGAATACGATCTTCCTGCTGAAGTACAAAGAACTGATAATTTGTACACAAGATTTCCTTTCCTTTGAATAGATGTGTACAAATGGTATCGTCATCCAATACTCGTAAGTCTTCATCCTCATCTTCAAAGCGTACTCCAATACCGAGCGCTTTCATCTTAACCTTATAAATCTCTGCAACACGAGAAATATAAACGTCATCAAGAGAAGGTCCAAGTTTTTTATTTGTAACAACTGCTTTTAACAGATCTCCACGACCCTTGATAGAGGTACGATATAAAGCATGGAAGATTGCAATATCTTCTGGAAGCAGACCGATTGAGAAGTTACGTGTATTCATATAGAGTCGTTGATATCATCTCTTTCTCTATACAGTTTTCTTGAAACGTCCCTATGTCACCATAGGATACTAGACTATATCTTCATCTTCTATATCCTATTACCAGATATAAAAGAGCTGTGCATTTCGAACTTACTTAAGTTCTACATTTCGTCCGTATAAGACCTACTCGCTTCGTGTACTAATACAGTACCTTATTTTCAAACCACCTGAATCGTAGCATTCATTTTGATATTTCTATCTGCATGGTTGTCTAGCTTTCCCTAGTCGTTGAATTACTATGATAAGATTAATTGAAATTTCGATTAATATAGTGCCGTATATAATCCAGATTATATCCAAAAGTTTCGTGTATGAAATTTATGACGGCTTTCTTATCGTGCCCGTCTTTCAATAAATCTGATATTTCTTGCTTAACTTCGGTCGTTAATGGATGTAATACTGGTTTTCTACCACTATATTTTTTAATATCATACTTGGAATACATATATTCAAATTGTTGTAAACCATTTCGATGGTTTAGTATATTAGATATAGTCGATGTACTGACATCTGTTTGATCAGAGATGTCATAAATCGATAAAGTATTTTCTTCTAATAATTTAAATACTTTTTCTATTTGATCTTTTGTATACCTACTTCCATCGTTTTTAAATTCTGTCATTTTACAACGTTCAATATGATACTTTTGTGATATATTACACCAAGATTTACCGTGATATATTCGTCTAAGCATAGAATTAGATATACCCGTTATTGACGATATTTCTACAGTAGTATATTCACCACTTTCCATGAGTTTGCATGCAGCAATAACTGCCTCGCATGAGTATACATGTAGATGAGATGAATCACCGTATTTCTTACGTTTCAATCCTGTTCTATATGCATGATAATCGTTTTCAGAAGAACTCATCCATTCAAGATTAGATACATAATTATGGTACTTATGACCATCTTTATGATTAACTTCTGGTAAGTTTTCTGGATTCGGTATGAATGCAATAGCTACTAGTCTATGGACGGAATACTTTTTATAGCATAGCGTTCCGTTTTTATCTCGATAGTATAGACCAACGCGATAATATCCATTCTTACTAACTTCTGGAACTAGGATTTTACCGGTTATCTTGTTTCGTACATAACCTAATGTGGAAACCTGATAATTAGTCGGTATATCTTTAATGTATATATCTTTATATTTTTCTTCCATTGTATCACCTCCTTTAAGGTAATATAATCTTATCATAACAACTGCGGATTGTCTCTACCGTTTATCTTTTTACTATACCTTTGGCGTTACCCATTGCCCTTATCTCACTTGGATAAGTTAGTAATAAACGTATATCGAGTATATCTTTTTTGATATAGATGATATGAGTATCATCAGTTCCCCGCAAAAACACAGTTTCATTTGCATATCACTATGCAACGCCCCTAATTACTCTAAGGGTTTCATATTCTCCAAATCGAATTGCTGTTGAAGAAGTCTGCTCTAAATGACTTCTGGATTTATATCGTCTCGTTGGAAGACCGGTAATATCGACTGCACCTGTGTTACGTGAACTATATCCACGACGGTCTGATTGTTTCAGCTTGATCAAATACATTTGACCAATAAATTCTTTTCTTTGACAACGAATGAGGCGACCCCATTTGTTGATATAGATATCATCCTTTAAGATCCAATCATATTTGTCAATAATTTTCAGTAAACGATCAAAGAGGAAGGTATCTGCATACATCGGTTTTTCGTGTAAAAAGATTCCTTCTACAATCGCAGATTCCAACCATTCCTGACGTTCTGCATCATTATCCAATTTCTGATAGATCTGGTACATCTTGTCATGATATGGTGGATTAAAATCTTTTAACAATGAAAAGCATATGTATTCTTTTTGCTCCATTGTTTTCGCAATCGCCATCTGCTGACGAGCTTTCCATGCAATAGAGGTCATCAAAATCTCATTAATTGGACCTGCAGTCGTTCTGTTAATGATCGCCAACAGGTTCAATCTTAAATCAACCCTTCTTCCATCTGCAGTCATCGGCATAGCAGAATCTGGAACGATTACGGCAGCAACAGATTTGTTACCATATCGTCCTGTTACTTTCTGTCCTTTTCGAAGTCCACAGCGGTTCTTTACATTGATCTTAATCAGCATGTTGGAGAATGCAGAATCATTCTCTTTCCAACGCTTCTTTGTATCGATCATTTCCCCTGCACGTTTGTAAAGATAATCAATGTCTCTGGAATATTTTTGACCAGATTCTTTGATTTCTTCACAAATTTCTCGAATCTCTTCGTAATACTCATTTTGTGCACGTAGATATTTATTGATCTGTCCGTTGAATGCATTGTCAACGATCGTTTCGTTATTCGAGAAGATCGTAATATCCATGACCTGGTAATCCCCATCCACGTAATACCTGGTATCTCCAGACATCATACGACTTAGATTCTTCTTCTTAAAATCAAAGAAGATCTGGTTGTTGTAAAGACGTCTGGATGCAGCGATAACTTTTCCATTCACATGCTCCCCGATATCTGGAATGACTTTGTAATTTTTGTCATCTCCGTAGATATTTAATAAGAAATCATTGTCATTTAACTTAATTTCAATGATTTCATTTTCGATGGAAACCATTCGTTTTGATAAGGATTCAGACACCTGCGCGGCATCTTCTGCAGTAAACGGATTTAACGTATATTGAACAACGGTATTCAATCCATACCGGTAATTCATATACTCGTCATAAGATCTGGAACGATAAAGAACCGTATCGTCCTTTACTTCATCCCCTTCGTTTAACTGATCAATCACATCGTTGTTGATCTCGTAACCGAAATTCTCAACCAGGTTTTCACAAGGATGACGTTCAATGATTTCATACTGCTCTTTCTTATGGTTGTACACAAAGAGCACATATACTTCCGGATGATCGAGGAGCTCCCCATATTTTACAACCTTACGGTAAACCTCAATATCCCCTTTTGTTTTGTAATAGGAATTGCTGTGTTTACCTGCCACATTCTCCGCAGTCGTAAAGATATATGGAGGTTCCGGATCTACTAGATCCAAAAACTGATTCATGTGGGAAGTAAACATGTTACTACGCATGGAGTTGTTGGAAGACGGGAATGTCATTGCACTGGTTCCAAGACAAGATGCTCTTCCCTGTGCCGTTTGTGGCAATTCTCGGTCCAAACGAAGCAGTTCTTCGGTAATTGAATACTGCTCTACATGCTGTTTGTTTGGTTTTAATTTTTGGATGATCGGGGCTTCTTCGGGTTCGTCGATATCAACGTCCTCGTCTACGTCCTCCTCATAATCATCCAAGGAAGCTTCCACCCCTATGATTTTTGGTTTTGGTCTTTCTTCTGTTTTCTTTTTTCTTGGCATGATTTTAATCTCCTTTGTTTATGATTTTCAATCAATCAAAAAAATAATATACAGCTATAACTTTAGAATGCTATTTTCGATAGGTTGGATGTCGATCCATCCAATCGGTTCTTACATACTGAATGGCTTCGTCCATGGTAGTGCATATATGAGCTCCTAATTGTTTCCAACGTTCTACACATGCCTGTAGAGACCTTTTCATATCTGGGGTAAAGCCATCTCGGTAATCTAAGATCGCAACACATACATGACGATTTAAAAAAGATTTCGGCCTCATCACGGCTTCTGTAATTTCTTCTATACTAAAACAACCTCGCATGTCGGAGGTAATGATATAGAGCTGCAATTTCGCGTGTGCCTTTGCCAGCTCCTCTGCTCGTCTTGCATCTTTATCCCAATCCATATCATCACCCGGACGAATACACGGATCATAGTAACTAATCGGCAAATCAATCTTTTCTAAAAACTCTTTTCTCCAATCGTATCCATCACAAGTTCCCCCAAGCCAAAGATACACATTTTCAATATTGTCAGTACCATGAAGTAAAGGGTAATTCATATTTCTACCACCTTTCTAAAAGTATTAGGAAAAGGTTGAAAAGAAAATAGAGAGCAAAAAAAGAAGAGGATGTAAAGTCCTCTTCTTTCTATCTGTTACTTCTTCTCAGGAGCCGGAACCTCATCGGTTTCCTTAAACTCCGTCTGTGCGACAGGTTCAGGATTACAGATGTCTCTCCAGGAGCTTAAACTTCTTTCTTCCTCCTCATCTTCATCATCCTGAAGACCCTCAGCAGCATCACGATGTGCCAAGTCGTCCTCATACTTACCGATGAGATAATTGGTTACCTGCCCAGCTTTCACGCCGACATAAACGCCGGCAGCGGCAGATGCCATGAGACTTACGGTCTTTGCTTTACCTGTGAGGGGCTGACCGGTAATCGCATAAGCGACCCCGTCGATTGCTTTACTGGTTACGTCCATGGCCATACCGGTAGCCGTACCGGAGACCATGGAGGTGAGCATTAAGTTACGCGCGAAGTTTAAAGCTCCGCTTGATACTGATAGTTTACCTGCAGCTTCATTAATTTTTTTCATACTAATTTCTTTCATGGTATTCTCCATGCGGCTCTCAGCTATCTTGCCTCCACCGGATCATACATTTTTGTCTATTGACGGGGATGATCGTTTGACCCCTTTGGATCTATTTCAATCCTATGAACTTTTCTGATCGAAGATGAATTATGTATTTTATTTCTTCGATTCACTAAAATAATATATTACCAATAGATGGGTATCGTACGGATTGTGAAACCCTCCTGAAAACAATTGGTTAAAGGAAAATCCTAAGAAAGTAGGTGAATTGATATGTCAGTATTCGTTGAAACGACCACCGTGAGTGATTCGTATTTGATGAAGAAGATGGACCAGGGTGCTGGAATTACTTCTCGTATCCTGCAGGCAATTAAATCAGGAACCAGACTTTCGGAAAAAGATATCGAGGAGCAGCTCATTCAGATTCATAAAACACGTATCTCTCCACTTGCAGAGCACGTGGTTTCTGCGTTCCAAAGAGGAGATATCGTATTGATCTATTCAGAAACTGTAAAGGTAATTCAAGCCGTTCCGTTTATTGTTGCGGGAGCTGGTGGGAATAATAAAGCATACGTCTTTGTCAATTCCTATGGAACCTATGCTGTTCCAAGACGTGCAACAGATATGGAAAAAGTCTTTAACATCGGTATGAAAGATCTTTATGCCCTGATGGAAGGTGCGTATATTACTCTGGAATATTATAAAGCTCCACAACTTTTTTCCAAGAATCTGGGACTTATGAAGCTTTGTACATCCGTGTATACGAACATGTTTCTTCGTATTTTGAATAAAGAGTACGCGCTCTCTTTAGCGCCTATGGAATATAATCAAGTTAGTTATTGTGTTGCAAGATTCTTCTTAGAACATCTCTGGGAATTAAAGAGTAACGAGATGAGTCATGCCTATGCAATTGGTACGATCTTAAATCCAAACCGAATGGATTATATTACTTTACAGGATGAGTGGGAAGCTGCAGACATACAGGATTTGGACGGTCTCATGGAGTTCTTAAAAGAACGCTTTCCAAGACTTCGTACCTTATCCATTCGCTTCTTTACCGAATATTATATGAATATGTATAAGGCAACCGTGGTACTTGGTATGGATGTATTTCCATACTTTTTGTTTGCAATGACTTCCTCTATGCTTGGAAGTTTTATTGCAAACCAGCCTGTAATTTACGAAATTATGAAAAACACAAAAGGTATGAATTATTTTTATGCCGAGTTGTCAAAATTCTTATAAGGAGGTGAACCGATATGAAATGCCCAAGAGGATGGATCTTATGTCAAAATGAAGAAGGTTACACCGTTCCTTATTTTGTCAAAGTACGTGCAACGGACGTGTTGACTTCCAACTCCATTTCCGATAAATTTGGTTTGGCAAAAGTCTTACCATCTGATTTGGATACTGGGAACGTAACGATTTTACCAGCTGGTCAGACGTATTTCCTGGGACTAAAGGGATGGAAAATTTGGTTGAATAACAACGAAACCGTAAAAATGATGAAACGTATCCCAATCGATAAAAGTACATCCAATATCCGAGAACACAATATCATTGATGTAAAAGTGGATCTTCCCTTTACCATGTTACGGAATGAACTATTTAGCATCAATCCAATGAAGTATTTCTCAAGTTTTGATCTGATACAATCCTTTGTAAACATCCAAGAAGGTGGAGTTGTTGGTGAGAATACCGATCGAATGAGAGATTTCTATATTGAATTACACACCATTTCAATGCTTCCAGATAATTTTTTGGATCAAACAGATGTTGTAGGAAGCTATATGAACGTCGTGGTGGAAGGTATGATTGATCTCGGGAAATTCTCTCACATGGATGAACTTGGACAGGTTGGTGCTCCGTGGGATCCGTCTGCAAGCTCCAATATTATTACACCGAATAACGTATACTCAAAAGGTGAAGTAAATAATATGCTTCAGCAGATGCGTATGGATATTCAGAATGGTAATTTGATTGGACCACGAGACATCGTAGATGTTGTAGATAATGTAACGGATTCTGTTGTACTTCCAAAAGGTATTGTATTTGACGTTGAGACTGCTGAAGAAATTGCAGCGCAGCAGACAGTGAATCAGCAATCCGAAAATGAGGCCCCCAAAAAAGCAGTTGTTGCAAACTTAAGTGAAGGGGACGAACTTTCACAGAAACAAGATGAGGAAGAGATTCTTTCATTAGATATTTCAAATATTAACTTTGGAGGATCTGATGATACAGAATAACATTTCATCTCTTTAAAACATATTAGTAACGGTGATTACCGTAAACTTTCATTTGTTTTATTTTTTTTTGTTTTACTACAATGCATAATTTTTGTTATTGTAAATCCGTAAACACGTTGCGTTTACAAGTTTCCTTTCGTATATGAATGAGGGAGTAGAATAATCTACTCCCTCATTCTAATACTTTACTAAAGCAGTTACAATTAATTAGATCGGGTTACGAAATGTATCATAAGTAGTATTCGTACTTTATTGTGAAGTATCTCCTGTTTCTGATTTTAACATAATTAAAACCTGTTGTGTGTGTGTGAAAAAGGCGCATATTGAGTATATATTTCCTTTCTGAAACCCGATCCATATACAATCAATAGTTTTAAATATTTTAGCCATTCCAAGCATGCGATGAATGCTTAAAGAGGAATCCCATTGTGATATGGGATTCCTCTTTTATGTGTTTTATCTCCATTCAATTTCATATTTCTGACCAAACTCATCGGTCATAATATTTGTGGAACGATTGATAGAACCAATACCAGATACTGGTAATGGATAATCTGGAACTTCGTTTCCATCAGGGTCTCGGGCAATATAATACCAGTCTGACTTATCTTCTTCATTGATAGAAACGTATACCTGGATATTTGAATTTTCATAACGAAGATATGCTTCGCTTTCTTCCGAACGATCTTTATCTGCATACAATTCCATGTCTTCCTCACTAATAGGAGCGTCAACACGTTCTTGTAATGCATTTGCAACTTCATCATCACTCATATCGTACACTTCGTCGGATCCTCCTTGTTCTAGTACATGGCGTTCTTCAATCAGCTTCTTCAAATAAGAAGAACCAAATTCACCAAGACCAGTTCCTTCAGCAGCACCAATACCAAGTTCTTTTCGCTCTTTCATAGAAAGTTCCGTTGCAAGTTTCTTCAAGTTCACTCGTTTATCGATTAATTGAGCCGATAAAGAACGAGCGGATGTGATATTTGCAATCAGATCTTGTTCGTTCTTAGTCATACCACGACCAGACGCTTTTCGACCAGTCATCACATCATATGCTTTTTGAAGGCTGTCAGTAAATTTCGTATTATCCCGAAGAAGATTGGTATACAACTGGTTCTCGGTTTCAAACTCTTTTTTGAAATCCGTTGGTTCGCCTTCTTTTTTCTTTTTCTTCTTCTTTTTCTTCTTACCAGTTAAAATTTCTTCAATGTCCTGGCCACGTCTAGGTCGTCGACAAGCGGCACCAGCTTCTGCGTCATCCAAATCTTTCATGAAATCTGTAAACCAGTCTCCACTCTTCGTACTTGTAGACGTTTCATCTTCTTCTAAGAGTTTCTCTTTTTTATTTTTTTTCTTTTTCTTTCCTACCAGATTTAAATCCGTCAAAAAAGAAGGTGCTGAAGAACTACTCGCATAGTTATCTCCAGACATCACTTCTAGTTCTGCCAATAAATTTTCACGATCTTTGGGATCATGTTTGGTTACCTCATCGATATCAATATCAGGTTCTTGATTTCGATCTATTGCCATAGTTATCGTCCTGCTACTATATAAGCATACAATTATACTCATATTTATCACTTCATAAGTGTCTTTAAACCTGCGCAGCCTCAGGCGATTGTATATTTAGATAAATCATGTAAATTTATTGCAGCGTTTACATCTCGATCTATTTCTAACCCGCATTCCGGACAACGATATACCCGATCGGATAATCTTAAAGTTTTTAATTTATTTCCGCAATTTGAACATTTTTTACTACTTGCAAAATATTTATTAGCGATTCGTAACTCAATTGAATTACCAAATTCTTCTATTTTACTAAATAAATGGGTACGAAAATAATAAAAACTTGATTCTGATATATAACGATGTAAATTATGTTGACCCTTACCTTCAATCATATTAGAAATAGACAGATCCTCAATCGTAATAAATGATGGCTTGATTCTCGCCACTAATTTATATACTAATTTATCGATATAATCTTTCCTGATATTTCTGCCTTTTTCATAAAGTTTATTAATTTTTCTTCGAAGTTTTCTAACACCAGAAGTGCAGTAGCTTTCTCCTTTCATAATATTTTTTTGTTTTTCATTTGGTTCACTATGGTGTTTATCAAAATATTGATTTAATAAACGACCATAATTGTACTCTACTTTCTTTGAAAGTAATTGTTGTAATCTCGCAATTTTTTGTTGAATATATTTATAATTCTCGTATTCTTTAAAATGACGGAAAGAAACTATATTCACACCATCGAACATAGTCAAGTATGTCTTTATACCTATATCACAACCAATTCCAAAGCTATTTAGTTTAATTGATGCTGAATTTATATTATAAATAAACATAACATAATATTTATTATTTTCTTTAATTACTCTACCAGAGCTAACTTGTGATATACTTGGTAAATATTTTCTTTCTGTAATTCGAATTTTTCCGAGTATCGGTATTCGGATAATATTCTTCTCATAAGTTTCAAAAGATATATTGTCTCGTATAAAGAAAAATGATTCATTTTTTAATCTTTTTCGTGATTTAAATTTTGGGTATCCAGCAGTTTTTCTAAAGAATTTTTTAAAAGCTTTTTCAGTATTCATAATAGAATCTTTGATTACTTTTGTACTAATTTCATTTAACCACATGAATCGAGGTTCATTTTTCTTTAGTTTTGTAATAATTCTTGAAAATTCATAACCAGTAATGAACTCACCAGTTTTCGTATATCGTTCTTGGTTATATTCAATATATAGATTGGATACATATCTACAACAACCAAGAATGTTATTGATTTTAACTTTTTGGGTCTGATTTGGATAAAAACGTATTTTACATACTCTCTTCATGAATATCGTAATCCTTTTCAATTTTTTTCTTATATTTTCGTAAACCATAAATTCGGCATGAAAATACATGAATAATTGATATTAGATCTTTAATTAAATCTTCCTCTGGAGATGTTACAATGTCTTCAATTACCATTACTTTGACATTGCAATGTCGTTCCAATATAGATATAATCCAATCAAACCCAAATCGTACGAAACGATCTTCATACGATATATAAATCGTTTTAATTTTTCCCTCAAAACAATCATCGATTAATCTATTCCAATTTTTTCGTTTATAATTTAAGCCACTTCCATAATCGGTATAAATATTAGAAATTGGAATTCCGTGATTGGATGCGTAGTTTCGAATAAGCATAACTTGATTTTTTAAGTCATCACATTGATTTCTTGTAGAAACTCTTGCGTATATTACATTTTGCTTATTTTCTGTTATCGTTTCTCCCATATACTCAAGATATTGTGTATGAGTATAATACCTCCGTTTAGATGGGCTTCGATAAGCTGTAAGGATACCTTCACGGTCCCAACGCTGAAGAGTTTTTACTGATTTGCCTATCATTTCAGCAAATTGAGTAACATTGTATATTTTTTCCATATTATACACATGTTAGTATAATTAAACATTAATTAGTATAAATTCATTTACCGTTTATTCTTCCTTTTCTTGATGGTTACGAATTTGTTTTTTCGGCAGGCTTCCATAGGTAGATATTTCCTATTTGACATGACATTAATCATTCGATAATATACTATTTTCATGAGGTGATGAAAAATGGCCATTGATAAAAATAATGCAATGCTCCTGGATATCCAATACGTACCAGAGAATCGAAAAGCAAATTTACCAGACTTCTGTTATATTATCTGGAAAGAATTGGACAGTGGAAAAAAACATCTGGAGAAAATCCCAAATCCTCCAGTCAATATTTATTTTGAAAAACCAGAGTATCGAAATCACAGATACTTTAAGACAGAGGAATCGTTAGATCATTTGGAAAAAGTAACGGTTCCATACAGAAATATTATGAATGCAATTGCAAAAGAAGATCCAGAAGCCCGGGAATTTATGAATCAGTGTTTCTTAAATCAGAACTATCGGGACCTGGATCGTGTAAAATTATGTAAATATGCGTTTGGACATGATTATGATATTCGTACGATCTATCGAAATATGTGGATGGATCATTATGACAATGACAAAGCGAAGCATATCCATAAAGCATATGGAGATATCGAGGTTGATATTATGGAGGCATCTGGAGAAGCGGATCCAACAAAATGTCCCATCGACCTTGTTACCATTATCGACCGAGATCAAAAGCACTCGTTTACGTTTATTTTAACAGGGGTGACTTGTCCGGAAAAAGATACCTCTATGATGAGTATTCAGGAGTTAAAAGAAGATGAAATCCGGCATCAGATGTATGAACATCGATTAAAAGAACAGGCATACTGGCAAGATCACTATGACGAACTGATTGAGGAATGCCATAAAACATTTGATGAGAACTACCCAGGATTTGAGTATTCTGCATATTGGTATACCGATGAGGTAGAGATGATTACCGACATATTCAAACTCATCCATCAATTAAGTCCGGACTTCTTACAGTTCTGGAATATCTCTTTCGATATTCCGTACATCATTCACAGGTTACAGCATTTTGGAATTAATCCAGCAGATATTATTTGTCATCCCGATTTTCCAAATCGTGAATGCCGATTTAAATATGACAATTTCCATTTTCAGATTAAGAATAAGACACATTTCTTTCGAGTATCTGACTATACGATCTACGTCGATCAAATGGTGAATTATGCAGCGATTCGAAAAGGACAATCCGAACTTCGAAACAACAAATTGACGTATATCGCGAAGAGAGAAATTGGGGATGAGAAGCTGAACTACTCCGAAGAAGGAACAATCAAAACGTTTTCCTATCGGAATTGGTTAAAGTACTTCCTTTACAATATCAAAGACGTTTTGCTGCAACATGGAATTGAGGAGGCGACCAATGATTTGGAGACCTTCTACATTTATAGTTATGAAAATATTACCCAGTATGAAAACGTATTTAAACAAACGGTCAAACTTCGTAATTTCCAGTATCGTGATTGGTTGCAGCAAGGGTTGGTACCTGGTGTTAACGTAAACGCATTTAAAAATGGGGACGGTGAAATTCAAGAAGAAGACGAAGAAGATGATGAGGACGAAGAGGTATTTGAAATTGCTCCAAGTAAAAAGAAAAAAGATGTTGGATACGAAGGAGCACTTGTAGGAAATCCATTGCTTATCAATCATTTTGGCGATCTTCTGTATGGAAAACGGACCAATAATATTTTCCGTTTCTCTATCGATATGGATATGACCGCGTTCTATCCGTCAACCGTAGGTGCAATGAATATTTATCCAGCATGTCTAATCTTTAAAGTAATCTTACTGGTAGATCAGTACGACGTCCGTGGAGGAGAGATTCCGTTTAATGGAATCACAGATGTCCAGATCGTAAAAGAAAATGACAATAGCTTCGTTGGAGATGTTGCAAAAGAAGCACTCGATAATTTTATTACGGGAAATCTATTAGCATTTGCTCATAAATGGATGAATTTCCCAACCGTAGACGAAGTGTATCAAAGATTAAAGGAGAAATAATGAAATGGCAAAGAAAAAAGAATTACTGATGCGAGATATCTTAATGAAAATGGAGAAATTTTTAAAAGATGCTTACATCATTCATGGAAAATGCTTTATTGATGGAGAGGATTCGAAACGAACTGGTATTGGTTGGGTATGTGGGGTACTAAATGATGATGCGACTACCGTTATGCGAAATGCATATCCAGTTGATGTCATCAATATCATCAACGTTCGAAATGCAAAAGATCGTCCAGAAGAATTCATTAAAGAAGTGGAATCTCCAGATGCTGAAAAAATCGAATCCGAATGCACCAACTTGTACGAGCATGTACGCGCTTGCTCTACTTGGACTCCATTTTCTTTAAGTGATGAGGATGTTAGCAATATTTTCGATAAGGCAGAACGAATTAACTATGAGTTTATACCAGGGCATCCAGTTCAAATCAGTAAAAGTTTATTTCCAACGATAACCGCAAAAACGGTAAATACCGTAGAATATATGGCAGAATTCATAGAGGATATTGATTTTCCAGAAAATACAATTGGTCGTGTTATCGTTAAACTTCCTGGAGATTTTTACACGGCATTCATCGAGTACATGTTTATGGTTTAAATATTATTAGAGCCACTACAATAAGATAGCAATGGATCCTCCATTGCTCAGGAATAATGACAATGTATTTCCATCCGAGTTTACGATGAGAACTCTTTCTGATCAAACGATTGACTCTTTAATTGAATAGGTTGAAACAGACCAAAGAGGTATAACCACCTCGTCTAAGACAAAACGGTTAATAGAGTAGGTATGAGAATCGTTCTCATACCTACTCATTTTTTTTATCCGTAAATTAATGAATCCTAATTGATGTAATATCTTCATGAATCTGAATAATAATATAGGTAACCCTTACATACAGATTCACACAATTGAATAGCATTGAAAGAGATGCAAACAGGTCAGATTGATCATCCTGCTCAGTGGAGAAAAATGTATGATCCGGGTAGAGGGGCTCGTTAAGAAAGGTCATAATATGGCTAAATTATTCAATGTAGAAAATAAGAAACTTGTTAGCACCGCTAATAAGGTATTAAATACCGCTTCAGTTATCGGTATTGAACTTATGGCCGGGACAGCTGGAGGCGTGACCGGCGCATTTGTTGGAGGGGTAACAGAGGGAGCAATTAACAGTTTGCTTCCAAACGCACCGGCTCCAATAAAAACAGCCGTTGCGATAGGCAGTACCGCTCTTGGGCTCTGCTCTGGAGTCGCTACGACTACAATCATTCAGGGCAAACTCCTGGAGGAGTATGCGGATGCACTGGAAAGCAGAGACGCGTCTCTAGCAGTAATCAATACCTATCAGGAATAGGAGGTGACAACTATGGAAATGACCTATAAAGGACAAAATGTAGAAGTGTTCTGGAGTGTCAATACTCCGGGACTTTACTACATTATTACCAAAAATAAAATTTCTCAGGAGCAGTTTGAGGAGCTGAAATTTGCAGACGCTCTCAAGGATTGCTCCCATCAGGATGCTGTAGCTATTATGCAGGCGTCCAAAAAGTTTAAAAAATGTTACTTCGGGTTCACCATTTTGGAAGAAGATCTTCCAAAAGTGGATCAGGGTAAAATAAAAAAGAAATCTTCTCTTAGAGAGGTAGAACCACTCACTACCTCTATGGGCGATCTCTTGAAAGAGATTTCCCTTACATAGAGAAAAGGAAAAAGAACCGGTTGTTTTTATAACACCGGTTCTTTTTTTATTAATACGCATCGTGTATTAGGATAGAGAAACAAAAATGGATATATACCATGTAACCTATATCACACATTTTGAGGATTTTTTCTTAATGAAAAGAAAAGACTTAAATGTAAGATGTACACACTACACCTTACCTAATTGTTTGGTGAAAGTTCCCCCTAAAAACATTCGAATAACGTGACCTGGAAAGGGGGAAATTCGTTTTGGCTAGAAATTCCAAAAACGATTCCACGACGGACGATAAAAATACCCAGGGAAAAACCGGTTTTGGTGCTGGTCTAAGTCGAGGACTACTGGATGGACGTCGTGTAAAAAATGTCATTAAACAAATTGACAATTTAGTTGGGCAATCCAACTTAACCTTATATGGATCTGATCGTACTTCCGATATCGATCAGCTCGACTCTACGTTCCATGATATCATGAAGGTGGAAATCGACAAAATCACCAATAGCGATAACATGGATACGACTTCTTTTTTGTCCAAGTTGTATTCCAATGATCGTATTGAGAATGCACAAGTATCTCGTTTCGTAGATTCTATGAACGGGTTTAGTGGAGGCTTTTCATCGGATGGAACAGCCTCAGCCATGAATAGTTATCTGGAAGGGGTCTATCGAAACCGACTGATGCAGCAATCTGATCTACATCAGGTATCCTCCCAGTTAATTGAATTGCAGGAAGCCATTTTAATTACCCGCGATGCGATTATCTCTCCTGATACAGTCGAGGGACGTATGAATCGTGTCTTAACTTTTGAGGGGTGTGGAGAAGAAGATGACTGGGTTCCTGTAGTGGAGCAAATGGAAAAGAAGTTTAAGCTCTTAGAAAAGATCAAAAACTTCATTGTTCCATTTTCATTGGAATATGGGGAATTCTATGCGTATATTATCCCATATTCAAAATTATTCTCTGACTTTATGAGAAATAAGCAGAACATCATAAACGGAGCAGGTGGGGTAAAATCTTTTGGAGAAGCGACTACCTTATACGAATCCGTTCTTGGAGAAGAACCTTCTGCGATTAAAACGAAAACACCAAAGAAAATTAAAAATGCCTGGATGGACAGAGCATTCCAACACTATATGGAAAGTACGAATGTATCTACAGGGGACTTTAAGAAAAATAGCGATGGAAGCTTTAGTTCTACGGATAAAAAACTTCGAGAATCTTTTGAATCCGATATGTGTGATATCTTGGAGCGTATCGAGATCAACAACGATCCTATTGCACTTCCCTTCTTAGAAGAGGGTGTCGATTCGATTGGTGCTTTTGCGGATAAGTATTATGCGGAAAACGGAAAAGGATCATTTACAGAATCAGTCATGCAAGAAGCGGATAATGGGAAAAAATCCGGAAACAAGATTCGGGTAAATCATAAAGGGGAACACCTCATCAAAGTAAACCTGAAACATCCAAAAAACAAAGACAAAGGTTTGGATCCATTTAATGCAATCCAGCAAACTGGAAGCGTAGATGGTGCATACACCGCAAAAGAAGAAAAAGACGAGTTTGCAGATTTAAAAGATGTTTACATTCAACTTTTTGATCCGACAAAAATCATTCCAGTAGAGATTATGAATGAAACCATTGGATATTATGCCGTATATACAGAAGAAACGACACAGTTAACCGGACTGGTTTCTTCCAACCTGGCATACCAGGGTCTTATGAGCTATAACTCCTCTGTGACTTTTGTGGATGATATCTGTGAACGAATTGTGCGGTCCTTTGATAAGCCGTTCTTAGAGAACAATTTGAAATTCAAACGAATGATCGTCAATGCGATCAATTATTTCAACATCACACAGAATCGTATCAAATTCCAGTATATTCCAGCGGAATATATTCAGGAATTTAAGATTGATGAGGATATTGATGGCCATGGTCAGTCCATGGTAAAGAAGTCTTTGTTCTATGCAAAGATGTACCAAATGCTTCTCATGTTTAAGATCTTATCGATCGTTATGAATAGTAACGATACAAAGGTGAACTACGTTAAGCAAAGTGGTCTACGGAAAGACGTTGCGAATAAGATTGAGGAAATCATTCGAAGAAAGCAATCTCGTAACATCAACATGTACGACCTTTACAATTATTCTACCCTTATCAATAAAATTGGTGCTGGTAGTGAAGAGTATATTCCAGCCGGACGTTCTGGCGAACGACCAATCGAGACCGAAATCTTAGCTGGTCAAGACGTGCAGTTAAACTCTGATCTTTTGGAGATGCTTAAAAACGCCTACATCTTAGGAACAGGTGTTCCGGCAGCTATTGTAAATTACTTAAACGAACCTGAGTTTGCCAAGATCGCGGAACAAAACAACAGCAAATGGATGGGACGTGTAGTAAATTATCAGCTGGACTTCAATCCAAGTATCACGGATATGTATAAAAAGATTATGAGATGGGGTACGAATATCCCAGATGAGATTATCGATAAGTTTAACTTTACATTACAGACACCAAAGACATCCACACAAGCAGCGAAGAGTGACGCGATTCAAGCATTTGATTCTACGTTACAGTTTATTCTTCGAATCTGTCTTGGTGATGGATTTGATCCGCAAGATCCAGATACCAAAAATATCATCAAGAATCTTACCGTTTCTCTTGCAGAGGAGCAGTTGCCACAGTTGAAAATACAGCATGTTTTAGAGTTGTATGAAGAAGCGAAATTAAAAGCAACTCAGGATAAACTAGAGCCAAATCCTGCAAATGACGATAATGGAGAAGATTTTGACATTGGAGATTTGGAAAAAGAAATGCAATAAAAAATTAAGGTACCAAGGATATTCTCCTTGGTACCTTGTATTATTTCGATCTTACAGATTTGTAAGATCAGTATCCTGCATTGGAGCCATGGTATCTTCTCCAGCACCAGGTTCTAATTTACCTGTGGAAATTTCATAGTGTTTGCTTTCTGTAAGAGTTGAACTCTTGATTCCACTGAAGAAGTTCAGGGAGTTTGCAAGCACTTTGTATTTATCCAGAAGAGTCTGACCAAGTTTATTGATCTGTATAGACTCATATTTTGTACAACGGAATTCAACATTGTACTCAACCAGTTCATGAGAACCAGATGTATAGTTGAACTGTTCGTTACGTACGTTAGATGGGAAGCAGTTTGCAAATAAGCAAGCATACTCGACCTGAGTACCAGTAACGTCAGTAGATACATAAACAAACTCAGCGGTCTGGTTGGACTGGAGTGCTTCCAGGCCAGCTGTAGTATCTGTTTTTACTGTTCCGTTATAATGTGTAAGACCTGTTAAAAGGTCAGTTGTACCATTTACCCATGTATGAACAACCTCTCGAATCGGAGATCCGGAGAATTCATAGCAGTTTACAGTAAATGTCTGAGTTCCATCTGTAGCTACAGATGGAATAGAGAAACTTTTACCAGCATAACCACCAGTATAGTCATTGAAGTTAACTTCAATGTCTCCAATACCCTGAACAGCTGTGTTTCCATATTCCAGGATATGTTTGAATTTCGCCATCTTAGTGGGGATATACTGATTTACCCATGTTGGTACACGAACCATAAACAGACGTCCATAACCAGTACGAAGTGGATCGTAATTCTGAAGGACCTCGTTTGTGACGTTCAGACCACCAACGAACAATGCATACTTGGTTAAATTATCATTGCTGTGATGTTTGATATTACTCTGTATAGTTTTTCCATCAGCCATCGTTCACACCTCCTTATCAGTCTGCATCAGAGCTGTAATCTCTGCGGTTGATATCAATTTCAACAGTTGCACGTTTGAAGAGGCCTCTAAATACGATAGATACATAGCAATGCAGAATAGAATGCTCATGCTCCCATTTATTGGATTTGAACTCAATCTCAATTTTCTCTACGTATCGATTATTCCAATTACGGAAACGATCCTCTTCATACTCTTTGAAGCGACGACGAACGTCTGCTTCATTGAAGTTGTAGAGTTTTGCGTTGATATCATACTCAATCATACGTTTTGCCTGATAGAGCAGATGAACGTTGGACTCTTCCAGGAGATCAGAATTCTCCGGCTGAGAAGTATTCTGAGTAGCTCGCTGGTATACATTATCTTCAATGGTCTCGAAGTAGTTAAAACGATTCTCGTTTAATTTCTGCTTCAGACCTACTTCATAATCTTCTACGGTCGGTTCCAGAGTGTTTCTCATATGGCCAGAAAGCTGGCAATAATCTTTAACAAACGGAATAGACACACCGTTATTGATTACATGCTTCCAGAACTGATTAGCCAAGAAATATGTAATGGTAACGGTAATACGTTTCTTTGTGATCGGGTCTCTGGTTACATACTGATGTACATTCTTGGAGATCAGACGGCTAGAGAATCTTGCGTAATCTTTCATCATAGCCTTAATCTCGTTTGTTCCAAAGGAAGAACGGATTCCAGTATCCAGATACAGCAGACCATCTTTTCTTGCAAGAGCAAGCTCAGCCATCTTACATTTTGTAGCGAATGGATAGTTTGCATCAAACAGAGCATCTGCACCGATACGTTTTGCAGTCAGGATACGTTTGTCATTGGTTCCATCCCATGCTTTGTTGTAAGCATCCGCAAACTCCTCTTCCTGTGTCCAAACGTGACTTTCCATCTGATTAAGGCTATTCATTACCTGTGTTGTACGAGGTGCATCAAAGTAACCCTCTGTACCACCGTACAGGCGAACGCCACGAACATCGTCGAAAGAAACGATATCAGTCTGTGTGTAGTCATTTGCATCGTAATCAGCTGCATCTGTATCTACATCGTCAGTTAATTTCTGAACGAATTTCAGGAACGGCTGTTCTGTAACTGTGCTACCAACAGCAAGACCAAAGATCGGATCAAATCCATCCAGTTCCGGAAGATACTCATCACTACAAGCATCAACCAGTTCCTCGAGTTCACGAATCTCTGCAACAACTGCTAATTTCTCCTGCGGGATAGTTTCCTGACCAAGAAGCATACCAGAGGTAATACCATTCTCAGTCATTTTCTTTTCCATTTCTGCCTGGAGATCTTCATGCTGCTTCTTACAGAAATCGATATACGCATCATATACAGTTTCGATACCATCTTCATCAACATCAACATCAACCGGAGCAACACCTTCCTCAGTGTCTTCCAAAACGTCGTTGATGAGAGTTGCAGCATCGTATTTTACAGATGTTACAAGAGATCCCATGTACTCAGCTTCTTTGATAAGTCCTTTATCAGAAGTTAAGATCTCAAACATCATAGTCTTGATTCCGTATTCTTTTTCATAGGATACAGAGTTGGCAATACGTACAGAGAAAGTGTTTCCTCCTTTCCCTCGTCCATTAGAAGAGAGGATGAAAACGCCAGGAACCTGGGTATATCCTTCACCATCTTTGTAAACACCGCCAGTTGCTTCTCCATCCAGTTTTCCACGAACTTTTTCCAGATCTGCTTTGCTGATAATCTGGTCTGCGAGTTTTGTATTCTTCGCCGGATCTACAAAACGGGAAGTGTATTTGATACGGAATTTACGTTTTCCAACTGCTACATCTTCACCATCGGCTTTGTAGTAGAGGGAAACAATTGCATGCGCGCGAGTAGCATTCTCGGGCATACATCTCATGCACCATACCTTAGTACCACCTTCTCCAAGGAGTACATATGGAGTAAGATTAGGCTGGCCATATTTTTTGAAATTCGGAGTGCCGAACGTTTTCACAAACGCTTGCTGTGTTCTCTTTAATACCCAACGATTATCGATTCCACGATCTGATGCAAACGCATAGATAAAACCGACACCTGGATCAGAGGCCACAGTACTTGGGGTATCCTCGGTTACTTCTGTATAGTCTGTAATATAAGATTCTACATACGGGAAGCTATATTCCGGGACAATCTGTGTAACTGCAGGCATAGTTAATCCTCCTTTACAGTTTATTCATAAATTTATTTTCTTTGCTATTGAAGTTTCCTTCTGACTTAATAACTTTATATATTTGTTTTACTCATTTCTGGCGCAGTGGGACGTATCGAAATGAGAAACTTACATTTTAATGAGCTGTTCCAAAGGAGATTCCGGTTCTGGAAGATGCTCTTTGGTTCGTTTTAACGAAGACGTTACCATGGAATCAAAATCCTCAAAGGTAAGAGCTGCAAATGTAGAACTGAACTGGCAGATCTGTCTCATATTTACCATAGCAAAATCATATTCTGTCGCAGTTGGATCTTCGTTTAAACGCTGTGCAAATATACGAGTCGGTGCTTTTCCATCCCGGTACTGAATTGACAGCAGAAGTTCACGATTGGATGCGGGTACACCAAGACCTCCATTATTCATCTTTAAGTTCTTATTCCATACGGTATTCGCTGCAGAATAAGATAAGGTTGGAGGTAGTTTACCACCTAAAATCAGCTCAATGTAACCCTGAATACTAAGGGAATTTTGGACAATGTAATCGTTGAAGATCTCATGTCCTTTAAAATACTTGAGAACTTTTACTGGAGCTTCTGGAAGACCCGGGAGACTCATATTTACGATATCAGAATCGTATACAAAGAAATTCATACGTTCTCCAAGTTTCAACGTACGAATCTCCTTTAATTTTCCATTTTCGAACAAGCCAATTGGTAAGCATGCAATGGAGTTAATGGTATCCCCATTATCCACTGCAATCTTTCCACCCTTGTCAAAATAAGACATTGGAATATAGATTTCCAAATAAGGAACGTTGCAAATGATATGACCTTTCTTATCATCTGCAAAGACGGTTTTATAATCCATGGGGTTCTCCTTTCTCTTTCTATAGACAAAGAAAGATGGTATAAGGCAGGGATTCTGCCTTATACCAATGTTTTTAAAGGGAAATTAGGATTTACTCTTTCCAGCGAGGTAATCTTCTACATTCATAGTCCCCTCGGTATCCATCTTTTCTTTTAACAAATCGACAGATTTTTCAGATTTATTAGGCACATCTGTTTCAACAGGTGCCTCTTCAAATTGGTTATTCTCCTCCATCGCTTCTCGATATGTTGTATATGGTGCTTTGAAAGATGGATTACAAATCAGCTGCTCAGTCATACCCTCTTTCTTAAATAACGTGATCATATCCTCTGTTACACGTTTTAGATAAATTTCACGATATCTGGAAATTCCCTTGCACTCGTAGAAAATAGTATCGTCTAAAATAGTTCCGTTAGGTTTTATAACCCAAATATTATCTGGAGCAACTTCGATATAGTTGATTCGTTCTGAACTTATGATCGGCTTATCGTTTACAAGTAAATAGTCAAAGGTACGTCCATTGGAATCATTCACATCGTAGAGACGATAAATTTCATGGTCATCCTGCTCTTTATATTCATGCAAATTATCACTGTATCGATCTAATCGCTCATTAAGGAATGGAACCTCATCTGGATTATTTGGTACAGAATGCATATGAAGTTCCGCGTAGCTCAAAATACCAACATGCTCTTCTTTTGCGAAAAACTGATTTATTCCATTTACAAATTCCATATCACATATCTGTAGATAGAACTTTGGAATACAATCTCCATATTTTATATGAAGATTGTGGATGTATTCTCTAAGCTGATCAATGTTGTACCAATAGTGAATCTTAGTAGCTTTCTTAACCTCATCAACCCACATGAACTTTTTATCACGCATCCATGATGGAAGCTTGTCAAACAAAGATCCTATAAGATCGTTATACTCAGCATAATCGTTTATAGTTGGCGTGATAATAACAAATGAAAGGTATTGCTCCGGGTAAAACAGGAACTTCCAAAGAAGAAGCGCTGCTGAAGTAGTAGTTTTTCCAGTATATCTTGAGAAACATTCCCAAGTATTTGGATACTCTATGGTTTCCTCGTCTGTAGATGCGCGTCCATTCGTTTCCGCATCAATCATTAAGAACCCACCCATATTAATACTCATTCCAAGGGCATACTTCCAGAAATACCAGAAATTCTGTTTCATTTCTTCTAAAGCAGCTTCCTGTTCTTCCTGAGAAAGGTCTGCCCCGTAAAGATCAATCGTATGGACATCTGGATTGTAGAGTTCAAACATCTCATGTTTCTTAGCGGTTCCGCTCTCAATCAGTCGTTCATGCAGCTTCTGATAAGATTGCGCAGATGAGGTCTGAGAATATTTATAGTCAAAGAAATAATTATGTCCATCAATTACATCAATGGGATTACGGTACTTATCTTTTAAAAAAGTAGGAGTGATTTTTGTCACCCCGTCCTCCTCCGATACCTCAGCGTCACCATGGAGTTCTTTTTCCTTTGTATTCTTTGCTACCATTTCCTCCATTGCATGATTGAAATAGGTGTGAAGTTCTCGTAAGGGCATCTCTGCTGCATTGTCCGGAACTGGTAGGTCGAATTTCTGTAAAGAAGCAAGAATCTCATTTCTCTTATCTGCTTCTATTTTTTTACTATACGCCAAACGAATTGGATGATTTGGGTGCGTGGTATTTTCAGATTCAAACTTTTCCCGGTACTCCATAAAATAGGAATCATACTGCTCAATCAGTTTGATGATCATCTCTTCCATATTATGATCTTCAAACTTGTGATAAATAAGACCGGTTAAAGAATTGATAATGGACTGCACCATACCACGCTCTTTTACACTGTATGGATCCTGGTATCCAACGAAACGCATGACGTTGAATAAGAAGAGGTTATTGAACACATGGTATTCTTCCGGTAAGAAATTTTCTTCCAGATTGAAGAAATATTTATACCAATTTGCATCAAAACCAAATTTTGGAGATCTCTGAATACATCGATTCTTAGCATATCCGCCTTCTCGTTCGGAAAAGAACTGACGGATAATGGAAGCCTTCTCCGTATCTACATGCTGTATACGATCTACAATGAAATCCAATGTAATCGTGGATTCCAGGAATTCAATCTTTCCACGAAGATCACGGATCGTTTTCGCATCTTTTACGGGATCGAGCTGCTCTAACTCGTCTTTCCAGGTATCCAGACGCTTTAAGGTAGTTTCTTTATATTCCTTTGAATTACGACGTTTCCACTCCGTATCTACCGACTCATCATAAATCTCCTGAATCTTATCATACTCTTCTTTTGTCTGAAACGCGGTGTTGGAAAGTTTCTTACAGTTTATGAGTGCATCTCTCATTTTTGCAAGATCGGTTTCCTTATACGCTTCCTCTCCAGTATAATATAAATCATATAGTTTCTGAATGGCTTCATCGTTATAGCCTTCCAGATCCTCCAGGGAAAATTTTACAGCATCTTTTAAATATGCTGGATTAATTCCATAAGTTGCTTTCATAAGCCTAGTAGTCTCGTTTAGCGTATTATTATACGCTGTCTTAGCCATATCCATAATTTCACGTACACTACTCGTGTTTGATTTCATAAGTCAAGGTCCTCCTTTTTATTCTATGAAAGTCTTAGGAATTTGTCCCACGACTAATAAATTCATAGAAACGCATACAGGACATCAATTTGTTATATATTATTTTATTGAATTCGAAAGAATTAATAAGTGGTTAGATAGGAGGATAAAAATGATTTTAAGTATTGGAATGAAAATCCTAATAGGATTAATATCCGTAAGTTACTTAGCGTACTGCGGATATGAAAGAGCAGTAGCGGAATAAGAAAAAATAAAAAAACAGAGGAGGAATTAAAAAAATGAAAGGTACAAAAAGGAAATTAATTATAATGAATAAGGTCGATAATAGTAAGGGAAAAAAACTATTAAAGACTGGAAAAATATATAAAGGAACTCTCGTACATTGTTACGGAGGAGACGACGATGATTGGTTGGACGATACCGTTCTCGTCGAAGATTAAGAATAAAAATAAAAGAAGGTGACCAGATAGTAGTCACCTTCTTTTTTTGTTAAAATAGACGTAAATCCACTTCTCCCATATCATCATAGTCATCGATCATGCTTGATGGTGTATTTGCATAAATACCATCTTTTACAAGTCCTGCATTATGAAGACGATAGCTTTCTTTCTGGGATTCACGTTCTGCTCTTGCAAGCTCTTCTTCAAATTTGAAAAGTTCAGCTTCCTGTTTCTCACGCTTCTTAGCAGCCGCAATAAGTGCTGGATCTACTAAAGAAGGATTAATATCTTCTGGTCGTTTTAAGCCGGAATTGTTTAGATCTTCATCACGTGCACCTCTTGTAATACCAAAGAGTGCTAAATTGTCCCCATGATAATATACATAAAGAGCAATTAAATAACTCATGATGGAGTCATCATGAAAAGTTCCTCCGGCTTCAATTTTACCATTCGGTTTACGTACTAAACGAGACAAGTCTCGAATAACGTTGTGTGAAATGAAATCGTCTTTATTTTCCGAAACACGTCGAGAAAGGATTGCAAACATAGAATCACGAGACTGACCTAGTGTATAAACGCCATAATAGGATTTTACTCGTGCCTGTGTCTGCAAAATCGAAGTCATATCCTGTGCTTCTCGAAGTTTTTCTTCCAGTAAATTTTTATCTCTATCGAAATAGAGATTATTCATAATTGGACTATTGGTATTTAAGAAGAAATCAATAATACCATCACCGATACTATTACGCTCAATACAAACACATGCTTTTGGAATGTGCTGTACGACAAGTTCTGTAATGATTTGCTCATAGATGGTCTCACCAACATAATTACATTCAAATTCTGCTGCTGGACGTAACGTATATGGATTAATAACCGTAATCGCATTATTATCTCCTACCGTACCTGTGGAACAGTCGACTCCAACCAGATACGGAACCCTTCGATCCAATTTCTCATATAGATCGAATTTAAAATATTCTCTGATCCAGAGTTCATCGATCGGTTTATGTTCGGTTTCAACGATGTATTCGATATCTTCTTGTGGATATGGAGATAACGAAGAACCATGTAGTCTCTGTAAAAGAATTTCTCGTCGTACTACAAGAGGATCGCCAATACCAGCTGCAGTTTCTTTTAACCACTTCTGGGAAAGACCAATCTGATAGTATTGATATTCAATATAGAGAATATGATTGCACTTGTCTCCTTTACTCTCAATATACTCCAGTACCTGTTCATTCGTCCAATCATAACATTTTTCTGTCCATACTTGAGTATTGTCAAGTACAGTTTGTGCTGCCATACCTGCTGCAGTATCAAGGTCGCCGGGTGTACCACTATTGTTACGAGATTAATCGCTACTTAATCCCTTCTATATGTCACCATATAAGTTCAGACTATATCTTCATCTCTATTATAATAACTATAATAGAGAGCCTCCCGTTTCGAACCGCTTGGTCCTACCTTTCGTCATAAAGACCTACTCCTGAATATACTATATTCAGTTTCCCTAGTCGTTGAGCATATACTTAACTAGTTATTTTTAATAACCGTACACAACTAAATATTCTACCATTTATACTAAATAACTAATCAAATACTTCGCTGCGGATTGTCTTAGTAACTCCGTTCCAATTATAAGGGATCCCCGCATTAGAGAAGACACTCTGCATAATCACTTATGCAGCCACGCATTTCCACGTAAATATACGACCATACATACCACCATTTATCTTAGAGTTTTTAGCAGCTGTTTCATAGGTTGAATATGAGTTGGATATAATGGTATCGATATGACTCGTAAACTCAGGCTCATCAAAATGTAGAATTGGGGCGGTCAAACCACGGGCAAGTGACAAAGCCGTTTCATAGGAAGTTGCTTTGGATTTGATACGAATGGAGTTCTTTGTAACAGGATGTTTCATGTAAGTCGCATTCATAGAATGCTTTACTTTCTTTCCATCCTCATCAATATAGTATTCGAACTTCATATATTCAGGCAAGAGTTCCATCTGGTTCTTTAGACGCTGTAAGTTTGCTTTCGCATTATCTCCATCCTTATTGATGAAAATAAACTCAGAGTTTGAAGTACCAAAAGAATATGCCCATAACTGAATTGCCAAAGCGGACTGTGTCTTTCCTTTCTCAATACGTTCACTCTATCTTTCGATAGACGTTCAGATCATATCTTCATCTTGGTTTCCCAAGAGCCTCCCGTTTCGGATTTCTCCTACATCTCGTCCGTATAGGACCTACTCGCTTCGTGTACTAGATAGTACCTTATTCTCATTGCAATTAGCAACTAAGCTTTCCCTGATCGTTGAACTTGTGTTAATATCTTTCGTGCATTAAGTATTTTTTTGTATATAAAGACGTATTCTCTGAAAGTTATACGGATCGATATTAACAGTTAGCTGCGGATTGTCTCTATTTTCAACCTTAGTTACCATATCTCCGGAATTACCCTTTGCCCCAAATTTCTTTGGTTGGTAGCTGAAACCTAACAAGATGTCCCCGCAATTAAAGAGGTTTGATACACATGTCACCATGTGCAGAGGCAGAAATCCGCCTCGGTAAACAAAGCCATGAATCATATCCATGTATCAGGCACCAGGCCTGCGCAATATTACCACGGTTTGCTTTATAAGGAGTAGACGTACCACCCTGTGCTGGTATACGTGCGATTTCTCGTAAATAATACCAAGGGTTTACTTTACATTCAGTCATTATAATTGACACTTGCTCTTTGGTAAGAGTAGAGTGTCCATCTGCATCCACAGCATAAGGATCAATCGTAACAACACGAGGATCCTTTACTTCCAACATAAAATAGCAATGCTCAATTCCCAATTTCTGCAAATCAAGTGCTACCTGAATGAAGGAACGATTTCTTGTTCCAAAGTCATATAACTTTGATCCAATACGATTAATTCTTGGAGCTGTATTCGGCTTACGTCGAACAACAGGAACGGTTCCAAGATTCATCATAAATATCACATCCTTTCCATTCATGATATTGGTTGGTTAATTAGATGTGCTAAATGAAGGATTTTAAGACGTAAATTGATTTGAGGTATTGATATATGATTTCTGTGAATCTTAGAAACTATAATCATTTTTAATAAAAAAAATAAAAGAAAGGAGGAAATGGTTATGGGTTTAATAAGTAAGATCTTGAACAACCAGGACGTGATCCAACAGGGCGTCCAAGTTGCTCAAAAATTAGGAGGAGTCTATCATAATGATAGACCTTCCAAGGTCCGTCAAAATCCTGACGGATCAACAACATTTATCCCAGGCGAAGCCGGTATTCGCACTGGGAATAATGTATTTGCTGGATGTAGAACTTGGGCTGAGGCAGAGCAGCTCGAGTGGAAGTTCCGATTTGAAGCACTCCGTGAGTTTCTGGAGATGTGCACATCTCCAGACGGCTCATATAATGAGCATAGGAGGAAAATCACTTGTGATTTTGCTTCTAAGCTCGGTCTAACCCTCTTCATCGGAGGGTTCCAAGAGACCTTAAAAAATAATTATGCAGCGTGGGAGAATGGGACGACTTTCAACGTTGCATTAATGGAAGCTCCGTACACGTTTGGGGCTTCCATCAAAGGGTCATCAGGTGACTGCCTGATGACCTATACCTTTCATGTGGTATCGGATGAATACGGACAACCGGCTGTCCGGTACTATATGAAAAAAATACTTGAAAGAGGGGAAGATGCGGATGGAAACCGTGTCAGGTTCATTCCCTCTATCAAGGATAAAGAATCCATCCTCTTTTAAGAGGATGGATTTCTTTTTTTGTATTCTCTAAGAATACTCATTAGTCTGTCAGTTCCTTGGATTAGATCCATTCCATGATTTCCCTCTTCAAAACTCTCATCAACAATGCCAATGAGGTCAAATATTTCATGCTTTAGTTCTTTTTGGTTTCGTTTAATAATCTCTGCTAAATTTAAACTCAAAAACTCTAATCGTCTCACCTGTTCAGCATCAATTCTACTCTGATCCAAGAACTCGAATAAATTAATTCCAATACGAAAAATCGTGTGAAGATCGTCTAAGAATTTATTTATCTCTGGATTCATTATCATATTAAAATGTAAATACGGATAATTAACTATTCTCCTATGAAACTCTTTATATGAAAGAAATCCACAATATTGTATAATCCCTGACTGTTTCGGGGCAATTGGTACTGCTCTATGAAATTCGTATCCTGGTTTACATATCCTAGCATTCTCCTCGTCTACGGTACCAATCATATACTGTCTATCGATGAGGGTTTCTCCAAGATAACCTGCCGACCATAGGCTCTTTCTTAATAATTTTAGACGTTCCAATACGTCTAAACAAATATCTTGTAAATATGAGTATCGCTCCATGATTCGTAAAATACAATCATTCATAAGAGTTACGATCTCAATTCGTTTAAATGTTATCTCTGACCAGTATTCTTCGGATGCCGAAATTGTTTCAATCTTGCTAGTCCGATAACTATCCAACTGGTATCGAATATATTTGATACTATCGTAAAATAAATCATATAAATACATCGCAGCAAGAAAAACTTCTGCATGCATACCCGGTACTAGATTACAATATACTGGAATCCTATGTTCCCATGCCCAGATAGCTTTCACCATCCAAGCAGACAATGGAAATGACTCATCGGTACGTAGATCTACTAAAAATGGGCTATCGGAACTGGTTTGAATATTTTTTGGTACGGTCATAATTTCTCTTAAAAAATACCAACGATTAAACGTTATTTCGGATGCGATTAGAGCACAACGATCCTGACACGCATTCCATCGATCTACTATTTTCGCCTCTCTATCATTTAGGGAAGTTCCGGCGGTATGATTTGCACTTACATCCGTGTATTCTTGTTTCAATTTTGTATATTCCTCACTCATTGTAATCGGATCGACTGCTTCCACTCTTGCATTTTCTGTTTGATAAATAAGAGGTCCGATATCAACCCCTTCCTGATCAAGTACTTGTTTTGCAACGAAATCAAATGATTTGTTTCGACTCATCTTAATCCTCCTTATAATTTGATTTTATACAGTTGTGCCCTGGATAATAGGGTTTAAAAGGGAGAGTCAAATCGACTCTCCCTTATTTTTATCCTTCGTATCCAGCTGGATATGCGACGTAGATATCTGGTAATTTCGGCGGTACTGTTTTTTTCATCGCTTTATCTCTCAAAAGCTCCAGTTGTTTTTTAACGCTCAGCAAATAATTGACACCATGTGGTACATTATATTTTTTAGAAGCGGTTGGATCTTCTAAGATATCCAGATAGAAGTTCACCATATCCATTTTATTATGAATATAGGAAACGATCATCATCTTATCTACATCAGAAGAAATCTGATCGATCTTCAAATCGATGTAATCCAGATCATATGGATTGATCTTTTCCAATTTCTTCTTTCCAAATAATCCGAACTCTCTCATATATACCCCAGTAGGAGTTGCGCGAGAAAGCAAATCGTTCAAATGTCGTTCTTTCATTCCCTCTCGAATGTAAAATTCCTGTCGGGAGGAATTTTCATAAGTAGATTCATCCACAAACCATAATCCATAGATATCTACTAAGGTAGATTCCAGATACGGAGAATCTACATACTCTCGTAAAGTTGTCAACTGATCTTTTACCAAATCGGTTTTTCGATCCTGTAAGTTCTGTAAGGTTTGTAAAGAAAACTGGGTTGTCTGTCTCATAGCCTCGTCTGGAGTTTTCTTCATAGAAAATTTTGGGTTTTTGGTAAGTTTACTAAGCCCAGAGATAAGATCTTTCGCATAGCCAAGTTTTTTTGCATACTTGTCGGCTTTAATCTCCTCTCTTAAATTTGGTCCCTTCTGATCCACAATACAGGAATTTATAATTGGAAGAGACATGACGGAACGAAATACTTTATCTTTTAACATGAGTTTTGTCTGCATAGAAGACTGTGCATATTCATACTGCAGGATGGTAATAATTCGACTTGCAATTGTCCTAGATTCTACCAAGTGTCCTACTTCATGTAACAGCATAGCAGTTAATTCTCGTGTTGTAAAATTCATTTCAGGCTGCAGAATGGACGCATCTAATTCGATGGTCCAAGATGTATTTTTCTCCCATAAACTTTGAATCGTTGCAAAATTACTGTTTCCATTTGCAACTGCAGCGATGATTTTATCGGTGGTTGAGCGCTCTGGGAATATACTCATAACAAACATGGGAGCGTCTGGTTTATGAGGTACCACATAGCCGGAAAACGTATCACCAAAGCATTCATGAAGTGTATCTGTAATCAAAGACATTCCAGAACGAGAGGTGGGGGTTTCCGTCAGTACCTTAAAAGCGTTTTCCAGAGTTCTTAAATGCTCAGGTTTAATATTACGATCTCTCATTGCTTCCGGGGTCCCCTTTCTAATATTTATACATTAATGAATTGTATTTTATCTTTTAAACAAAGCAAAATATCGACTAGTAGAATCAATTCTACTAGTCGATAATGTTTCCCATGCAATCCGTTTCATGTTCTTCTAATTTATCGGATTCCCCGTTCATTTCATATTCTGCTAATGTATGAGCAAGTTCAGTCATCTTTGCATACACAGCATTGAACTTTGTACGAAAGTCCTGATAGGCTTCTTCTTTAGAAGATCCATATCCCTCAATTGTAGAGAGATCAATAAAAGCCTCTTCAGTATCTAAAAGACCGGATAAACTCACTTCATGAGATTGCCATTTCTCTTTACCATCGTTATAGTGCGCTAAATACATAGTATTTTCTCCTTTTAATGATAAGACGAGATGACATGATAGAGTCGTTTCTGCTTCTGTATAGCATAGCCAATTTATATACACATATAGGAGTTTTAAACATGCCTATCTTTGGGAATGCAACAAATTCCCGTATACATATCACGCCATCTCTAGTAAATTGTATTCTTTCTATTGAGATATCATTTTCTTGAATTTATAAGAAAGGAGGTGAGAATATAACTTCGTATACATTACATCAGTTACCTATGGTGCTGAGATACGTTGCTTCAAACAACGTATCAAAAGTGTTACAAATAATTGATTCAGAGTATGGTAAGGGAATTGATTCTTATAATCGATTCCTGGATAAATGCCGTCAGTGCAATAACGACGCGTATCCATCTTACCTAAACTAAATCATATGGGGACTCATCGTATTCCCCGTATTTTTTTATTCCCACCTCTAACACATTGTCGTAAATTGAATAAAACTTTAAAGTACCAGGGTGCCTTGAAAACGCCCTGGTACTAGTGATGTGGTTATTTAGGATAATTTTATACAAAAAAAGGAGAACCCATCCATTCCTTTCACGCTCGGAATGGTTATGGTAAAAGTATGAAAAAATGCCAGTATGGTATTCCCTGCAATACCCCGGCGAAGCCGAGACGCCATTTCTCGGCTTACTAGAATGTTTTAATTTGATGAGGAGTATAAATAGGAGGTATCGACGTCTGTCGATACCTCCAAAAACTCACATCGTAAATTAGTGAGCGTATGTCATATTGATATACTGCTCTGCATTTACAATGCCCAGCTGCGCCTGAATACCCTGGATACATGCGTTTGTATAACGGGATACACCCATCAGGTTTGTCATAGATCCGCCTGGTTTGTTTGGATCTCTGTACGCGGAGTTCTGAGCTGTTAAAATGTGGGTAGTATATTTGTAATGCTTGAATGTGAACTGCTCATTAGATGTTGGGAATGGGATGATTCTCAGTCCTTTATGCATCTTATGAGTACCATCATATTTAGCAAGTACTTTCTTTGTGGAAACAACCTGCACCTTAACATCACCGGATGTCATGATACCATAGCTGTAGTCCAGTTTAACACCGTTGATTGTATTTCCTGGTCTTGTAACCCAATTTACCTTCGGGTTCAGGAAGGAAATGTATCTCGGGTTGCCGTAGATTACAAATGTAAAGCCGTCCAGCTTAGCGGAATCAGCAATATCTGTAATGATACGATCAATCTTGAATTTCAGCATTTCGCTGATGTACTCATTCGGCAGAGCAGTTGTGATGGATGTGGAATCACAATCAAACTGGTCTTCCAGAATGAATGGGTCGAAGCCAAGAATGTCGAGTTCAACACCTTTGTACTCTTCGAATTTCCGATCCAGCCATCCAAGGATATCAGAATCCTCCTGCTGCACCATATACTCTGTCAGGTTGTTGTAGGATTTTCTGTAAAGGTCGATATCCATCAGTGCCTTTGTATCTTCCAGCTCCTCAAGAGAGTAGGAGATATTTGCACGGGAACCATCCTCAATCTTCCACTCAACTTCTTTACGCTCGTAATCAAATGTTACGGAACGCTCGTTGAGCTCATTGGAGATGTATCCTTCAAAGATAACACCTTTAACTTTGTCCTGCATACATTTCAGAGAAATTGTATTCAGAGCGGTATCTGCCATACCAACGATCTGGTCGGTTACATGGAAGGTTGTACCGTCTTTTCTCTTAACGTCCTGATTAATCTCTCCACCCAGAACCATCTGGTCGGAAAGGTTGATACGAAGTGGTGTACGAAGTGTCAGTTCCACATCATCGCCGCCGTCCGGATCAGCTACCATAACCTTAGATACAGAAAGAGCAATTGTGATGTGCTCTCTGTAGGATTCTGGATTCTGAACGTCTGTCAGTTTCTCAATAATATTGTAATTTACGATATCGTCAATCGGAACGACATCATTTTTGATCGGGAATCCTTTTCCAGCTTCCCAAGCTTCACGATAGGTTCCATCGAAGAAGCACTGCGGGAATTTCCAGCGTTTGGAAGGATCATTGTTGTCGACGATGTAAGTCTGCTCCATATGTTTTTTGATGATAGGAGTTCTTACAGTCTCTGTCTGCATGATGTCCTTGGTAGCCAGTTTCAGCTGCTGCTTAACCAGAATCGGAAGATCGACTGCTTTAATTGGAAGAAGCTGGCCTACACGTGTAGACTCGCTAATAAGATCATTTACACAGTTATCAAACATGTCAGAAACCTGCTCATACAGTTTAACATGTGTACCATGGCAACTATGCTCCGGATCCTCAGCATCCTGTGCTTCCCAGTTTGCACACTCTGTCTTCAGAGTACCAAGAAGGGAATCCTTATAAACCTCCATCAGTGCCTGATTTTTAATCATCGCATTAATATCAACCATCGGATCAATATTCTGCGCTCTCATATCGTCAACTGCTTCAGTGAAGATATCGTCGAAAGTAGTGCCGGCCTTTGCGTTCATAAATCCACCAACGGACTCAGTAACTTCAAAGTTATTGCCGTTCTCTAAGAAACTAAGATTATGCACACTATTCACTCTCCTTTACTTAGTTTTTCTCAATAATAAAGCTTATTAATTTGTTTTACGCAGGAAAACCTGCTTAAGACAGATTACTTTTAATCGAATGTTTTAATATTCGTCTACCGCTTGTTCTTTTCCTTCTCGGATTTTTGACCTTTGTTCGCTTCTTGAAGAAGTGTGAAGATCAAATGCACGGTTGCAATCTGACGCTGATAAAAAAGTAAGTTCTGTATATACGTACAGAGTTCAAACTTCATCATCATATAATCCGTAATTAAGTCGTACATTTCACGAAACTTCGTGGTACAGATCTTAATTACATGATTGGACTCAGGGTCATCTGAGATACAAGACTCCAATTTGGAAATATACGAATCAATTGCAGTTCGAAGTCTTGCAAATTCCTTATATAAATTGTATTTACGAACAGAATCGTATTCCAAGCCAGGACCACGCTTCTGATTGCCATCATTAACCTGGTTCGTATCACCTTCAGTTGGAGATTGAGCGTTACTGTCAGTATTATCACCCGTTTGGGTAAAGTCTACGTCATCACCGCCCCCATCTGGTGCGGGAGTTGCATCCACGGTACCCGTATCGGTACCACCATCTCCTTGCTGAGTATAATCCGTATTGTCAGTACCAGTATCTGTAGCAGGGTTCGTTCCAGAATCAATACCATCTGTTGGTGGAAGATCCAGCGTATTTGGATCTGCTGCAAAATCAGTACCATCTCCAGAATCATCTGGATTGACTTGAATATTTGTACTTTGGACTTCATCATTTGTGTCCGTATAATCGGTGTTATCTCCATCATTATCACCTGGATTTACCTGTATATTAGTTGATTGCACTTCATCATCAATATGTGGCAACTCAATATCTGTATTTGGGATATCGTCTTCTCCAGGGACATCAGGTAAATCTAATTCCATATCAGGTTCGTCATTATCCAGTTCTGGTAAATCCAAATTCGTATCTGGAATATCTGGAACTGGATCGTCAATTTCAGGAAGATCTAAGTCGTCAACAGAAGAACCAGAAGGATTCTCCGGTAAGTCTAATTCGGGTGGATCTGGTAATTCCATATCCTGAGCCGGATCGTTCTGAGTTTGGGTGTCATCTACGTCCGGTAGATTCAGATCTGGTAAGTCCAGATCTGACACATTATCATCATCAATTTCAGGAAGATCCCCAACACTAGTATCTCCATCATCGATGTCAGGTAGGTCCAAATCCAATGAATCATCCATTTCCGGAAGTTCCGGTTCTGGCTCATCTGGAACAACTAAGTCATTCGTGAAATCGAGTCTTGCACGACGACTTGGATTTACCGTGATCACTTTCATGTTACGACGAAGAGGAAGATTATCACCAGGTGCCTCACTAGCTAAGAAATACTTCCCATAGCCTGGATGTTTTGGCTCTTTTAGTATCACTGGCGTATCCTCCTTTCTAAATATATCGGCTGTTCAGTTTCACACGGTCGCGTTGCGCTTCCAATTCGGATTTGATACGCATCAGTTTATATTTTTCTTTGCGGTCGCTCTCAGAATTGGCATCGTTGATTTTCTCTTGACAGATCTGAATCTCCGTGTCTAATTCTCGAGCAAGCTGATTACGAATACGACGATCTTTGATCTTTGAATAATGCCGACAAAGCATTGTAACCGGAACCATCAGGAGAGATACTTGTGCACTTGTTGCATACAGTAATCCCAACTTTAAATTTCGGAAGAGTTTTTTCCGAAATCCCGGTTTTGTCATATAACTTTTTCGACGTTCATCATCAAGTTCATCCCATTCATGCAAAGTTCCATCGATGGAATTTGCAATATTTTTTGGGATTGCAGCCACCGCATTTGCAGCTCCTTTTACTTCATCCCCCACTTCTTTCGCTTTTGCCATACGTTTATATGACTTGGCTTCCTTATCCATATACTTGTACTGGATTTTTTGAGCTGCAGAGTTAGAACTTGGGGGAGTTACTTTTTTTTCCGTTGGTTCCTCACCATAAGACCCAGCGGCTTTTCTTACCGTAGGAGAAGCTTCTCCAAGTTCAGATTCAGTTACATACTTAGAGGTCTCTCCATTCAGCCATGACATGGCTTCTGCAACGGTTGTAGTTTCCTGAAATAATCCTTGAAATCCTTTGATTGGAGTATCTGGATTTTCGCAGGTTGTATACTCAAAAGTAGCGATGCTACTTAAGAGATCATACGCATATCCAGTCAGATCATTATAATAGGATCGTTCCTTCTCGAATACGTTCGCGTATTCCTCCTGATCTCGCTGCATCTCAAAAAGAGATAATACAGAATCTTCCGGAGACACATATTCTCGATAAAACATATCATTCGGTCTTTCCTGGACTTCGTTAATAGATCGAATCTGCTCCTGTAAAGAAGATGAAGAAAGATGCTGTATAACGGTTCGAAAATCTCGTGGCATCTGATTTACGGCTTCCACATAAACGGAATCGTTCATTAAAAGACCGCTTGCTGTCATTGCTTCAAATACCATTTTCCAATTATCCGCATTTTTACTTCCTCTTATAAGAAGAGATCCGATTTCATGTATCCGCTCCAAAATTTCTGGATCGGCATTTTCCTGCATCATTTCAAATGGTGCTAAGGACAAATAAACCATCGGATGGATGGTGATAGAAGCATCCATCTCCTCATTTCCAAACCGATTGGTAGAATATTCTAATAGCATTCTAAGATGGTTGGTTCCTTCAGATAAATCTTTTAGTTTAGACTCCAAGGACTCAAACATCTCAAGCTGATCAGGTTCCATTTCATTTCGATAAGTCTCCACATAGTCGTGAAGTTTCTCGTATTCTTCTGGATACGCGTGTACGCATTCCAGGATATGCTCTTTTCCAGTCACCTGATCCATGTAGTACTGATATCCATAGGTAGGTTCCGAAAAAATATATCTGGAGTTTTCCAGAAGGAAGGAAAGTGGTTGACCTTTATAAAGCTCGGAGTATTCTTTTGCACTCGCTTCTGAAAAATTCTTTTTCAACTCCTCATGCTGAATCCGAAGCTTCTTTGAAGGATTTGAATAAAGGATTTTCTCGTAATCCAAGGACATTTTATCCCTCCTTTTCTACTTAGATTAACTATTTGTTTTCATATGAAAAGCTAGAAAGAAAGGTAGTTTTGCCTCTCTCAGAAAAATCACGAACTGTCTTTTAAATGAATATGGGATAGGATTAATAACTATCCTATTATTTATGCAACTGAAATAATTTTTATGAAAGGTGGTATAAGTTATGGCAGCATTAGCAGCAGGACTTACCTTTTTAATGAACCAGAAATCTGGTGAAAGTATTACAGCTCTTTACCCAATTACCAAGACAGCAAACGTTCGTAACGACGACGGCACAACCCTCGTTGAGCTTCTTGCAGGTAAAGCAGCAGTAGAGCATGGAAACCATGTTCCGGAAGTTGAGACCGCAAATGACCTCAAATTCCTTCGTTGTGACAATAAGTGGGCTACTATTCAGGCAGCTTCCACAACCGTAGCCGGTGTTGTTCAGCTTTCCGATTCTGTAACACTGGATGACTCTACAAAAGCAGCTACACTTGCAGCTGTTAAGAAAGCTTACGATAAAGCAAATCATGAGCATCCGTACATCCCGCTTGTAAAAATGGGTGCAGCAAACGGTGTTGCAACTCTGGATGCTACAGGTCTTATCCCGGCAGCACAGCTTCCGTCCTTCGTTGATGATGTTCTTGAGGGCTTTATCAGCGCAGACAATAAGAAATTCACAACTGAAAAAGACGGCGGAGAAGAGATCAAAGCAGAGTCTGGTAAAATCTATGTAGATACTGAGTCCGGCAAGACTTACAGATGGTCTGGTACAGCTTATGTTGTAATTTCCGACTCTCTTGCACTTGGTATTACTGCATCTACAGCATTCCGTGGTGACTACGGTCAGATCGCTTATGAGCACTCTCAGGCAGCTCATGCACGTGTTGATGCTACACTGACAGAGAAATCTGATCAGAATGGTTATGTAAAGATTAACGGTACAGAGACTCTGGTTTATGCTCATCCAGGAACCGGCACAAACCCACATGGTACAACTAAGGCAGACCTTGGTCTGGACAAAGTTGAGAACATGACTCCTCGTGAAATCATCGAGAAGACTCTTACCAAAGAGGATGTTGAGAAGGTTATCGGTGGACCAATTGCTACAACAGCAATTGCTACAGAAGCCAACAACGGTCTGATGAGCATGGATCATGTTAAGAAACTTAACGCATGTATGCGTATCTACGTACAGGCAGCTACTCCGGCAGAGGATTGCCTGTGGTATAAAACTGAGGGAGAAGCTTAATTAAAGTTTAGCAGGACCCTCACAATATAGTAAGTAACTCGTTGTTAGTATATTTAGAAATTGTGTTTAAAGATTAATACAAGGACTAGATGTTGTGCAAACTGACAATTGAATACTGAAACCAAAAAAAGAACCAAGAGATTGAATCTCTTGGTTCTTTTTAACACTACGCCTGGAATAACTTAAATCCAACGATCACATCTGATCGAAGGGTCTTTACAATTCGTTCTCCTTTTGAAACTCTCGAACGAACCGGAATCTCATTTACCCCCACAGGATCATAGATATCTCCCCCTTTTTTACCGTATAACTTAATTTGATCGTTTTTCTTTGCAGAAATGACACCAATCAGTTGTTCGGTCGTATCCAAGGAAATAAGAGAAATGGATTTGCTTCCTTTCTCTGCTCTTGGGAAGTATTTTAATTCTGTCAACTTCATTTTACCAGAAGATGTAATGTATAGCAGATGTTTAATGGATGGATCGATTACATTTAGATCCGTTACATCTTCTTCCGTTGCCATATTGATAATCCGTTGTCCTTTTGCCGTCTTAGATGCTGGTTTAATAGAATCTATTGGTAATCGAAGACCATTTCCAAGATTCGTGCAAACGACAAGATCTAACGTGTTGTTTGGGATGACAATCACTTTCGCTAATTCGTCCCCTTCATTCAGGTTGATAATTCGTTGTTCTTTTCCGTCTTTTAACTTAAGGTCAGATAATTTCAGACGTTTTGCATAACCATTCTTCGTCACCGTCATAAGTTCCATTTCCGCCATCGTCATGGCTTCTTTTTTAGACGGTGCTTTTAACGTTGTAATGATTTCACCACTACCACCAAAGTAGCGTTTGATTTCTACTCCGATGTCATCCACTTTCATGTCTGGGATGGAAGACAATGGAATCTGAGAAATAATACCATCGGACGAGATCACATAGATGGAATCGCGATTTCCAGCTTTGAAGATCATAACGTTCCGATTATCCTTTCCAACTACCCCGATCGGCATTCCGGCTTTATACTTGATTTTCTTAATAAATCCGGATTTGGAAATTCCTACCAGATGTAAGGTATCTGGGATGTCTAATTCTTCATCCAAACGGATGACTCGGGATTTTCTCGGTGTTCCATATTTTCGAATGCCTTCTTCTAACTGATCAATAATGACATCATCTAGTTTCTCATCATTTGTGAGAATCTCGGTAATCTCTTTGATCTGCTTCTTGCATTCTTTTTTAATTTCTTTATACTCTACAGTCTTATCCTTATTAAACTGAGACAATCGCATATTTGCAATGGTATCGGCCTGTAAGGATGTAATTTCATACCGCTTCATAAGAGCCTTGATGGTATCTTCCTTATTAATCGAAGTCCGTGCAATTCTCATTGCTTCTTCTGCATTCTCTTTGCTAGAGCATAGCATAATGAGAACGTCTGTCTCATGTTCTTTTTCCATCATTCGGACCAATTTAAAATTGTACATCGAACGAAGACAATCTTTACGGAAAGAGATCCACTCTTTTAAGAGGGATTTGACCCCTAAGACATAGGGGACATAATTATCTACCACATGAATGCTTACCGCGTGTGGGTAACGCATTCCAGATTTGGTAGTCAACCATTTTACGACATCGTCTGTGTTCGTTTCTGGATTTAAAGTCAGGATAATATCGACTTGGGTTTCCGATGTATGGTTCGCAATGTCGATAATTTTTCCTTCCATCTCTCCGCCTTTCTTGCAATGCATGGCAAGATTTTTGATCCAATTTTTGGAATAGACGTTTAAAGGAAGAGACACAACCTCGATCGTATTGTGTACGGCGTCTACGATATAACGCCCTTGAACGGTCAAAGATCCTTTCCCGTTCTTATTGATTTCCTTAAACTGTCCAGTATCTACTATGTCTACTCCAAACGTGAAGTCTGGAATCAGCATAATTTTTGCATCGGGATTCTTAATCAATTTGATCGTTGCTTCTAAGACCTCCTGGATATTAAATGGAGGAATGTTCGATGCCAGTCCGATTCCAATACCACTGAATTGTGGATTGAATAAAACATGGGGATATTTTGCCGGTAAGTATTCCGGTTCCATGCCTTTGCCGTCGTATGACTCTCGCATAGGTACACAATAACTATCGAAATCATCAAAGAAGCAATCGATCGTATATTCTGGAAGATATGCTTCCAAGTAACGTTCAGCAGCGTGTTGTTCGCCGTTGATGTTACCATAGGCACCTTGAGCACCCACAGTACAAATGTTGTTACGAAATACCTGACCTTCTCCGCAAATCGTCTCGGCCACAGAAGTGTCTCCATGTGGATGGTATTTACCGATGGTATCACCTACCACACGACTAAGTTTATTTTTATTCTGCTTTAACTTCGCTAGAGTATCCGGTTTCGTATTTTGAGGACGTTTATTCAACTCCCAGAAAGCGTATAACATACGTCTTTTACCTGGTCGTAACCCGTCCTGTAAACTTGGCAAGATTCGATAGAGGTTCTTATTTGCTCCATAAATACAAGCAAATTCCTCTGCCGCAGTTGCCACATTAATCGTTGCTACATGGTCTTTATTGACCTGATCCATCAATGTATGGAAGAGCTTCGCATTGGTTTGCAGCACTCCATAATCGACTGCTTTGTTAATCGTTGACTTGTCTATCTTTGGTTCTTTTTTCTTAGCCATGATGTTCCATCCTCCTTAGTTATCCAAATCTTCTGGGTCAATGACATACTCTTCCATCATGCGTTTCCGCTGTTCTGCATACGCTTTCCGATCGGAAAGGAGCTTATTGAAAATCGCGGTTTCGCGTTCAATATCTTCAACGGTAAACTGAATGGACATTCTCGTATTGATATCCATTACAGTTTTTGCAAGTTCAGAGGCATTCATTTCACCAAGTCCTTTGAATCTTCCTCGGATGTCTGGCTCATAACGAGTCATGACCGATAAGAATTCCAACATTGTGACAAGTCGTTTCTCTCCTCCATTCTTATTCTGGATTTGTACACGATATCCATACATGTCATAGATGGGGAATAGATTTGCAGAATGTCTTAATAAATTTTCGTTGATCGCCAAACTACACAGATGTCCGTTTACAACACCTGTTAGAAGATTTCCGTGAATTTCTGTCTCCGGATAGAAGACCTGTAATTTACTCATGAATGCTTTGATGAACTTCTGATTGTTGAGGGTCTCATCTAAGACGTGGCTGGTAGTTGTTCCACTTACCCCTCCTACGATTCCAAGAAGTGATAGTACACACTCCATGAATCGTTCATCTAATTTTCCAGATGTTTCAGCGGCATAGGTAAGCCACTTTTTGTAGTTCTTCAAATCATCCAAGAAGCTATAAAGACCAGTTTTACTAAGAGATTCTTTGATAAGGGTCGTTTTCCCATATCCTGCACCTTGTAGTAAATCCACGTCATAGGCTTTTACTACATTTTTAAAGAAGATCTCTGTAATTTCTGATCTTCGTACCACGTACGTATCTTCTTTCTTTCCTTCATTGATTCGATATAGAGGAGCCATAACCTTATACAATTTACCAGCCTCGATAATAGGCCTCATGTACCGGTAAAAGAGCCCTAAGACACCCAACGTAATGTAGTATCCGTCTATATCGGAATCGCTAAAGATATTAATGCGTTCATACCATAATTTACTAAGATCAAACGTTGGTCCAATTCCACAACGCATAACCTTTACCAGTATTTTAATCTCCGGGTTCTCCATCAGTTCCGCAAACGTACATTTGTAAGGGTTCTTGGTTACACCTCGAAGTTGATAAAACGCCTGTGTGTCACGTCCACCCTTTATCATAGCAGAAGCAGATGACAGACCGGATGCGGCTGATTCTCCCTCTACAATAAAGAGCTCTCGAAATTCGTTCTTTCGTTTGTTGTTACATGGAATCAAGTTTTTAATGTCATACTGAGAGAAGGAATCAATTCGTTCGACTTTTGATGCTTCTTTCATTTTTTGCAGATCCACTCTTGCTTTTGCATTGGTTCGTACGATTTTTACGAACTCATCGAGAACCGATTTGTTCTCTTTAAAGAACTGATCAATGGAAAGGGTCAGTGCCTCTTTCAGATACGGGATCAGTTTCTTATTGTCGATCTTTTCCTTGACATTTCCAACAAATCCAACTTCTGCGTTGGTATTTAAATTCATGCAACAACACAATCCAGAACGAACATCATCCCAGGTTGGTTTGTATTTTTCCCACTGAGCCTCGGGCATGGCGTCTTTAACTGCACTGATAATATATCGGCAGAAAATCTCATCAAAGGTATCTTGATGAATTCCGCCTTGGGTTGTATGGGTAAAGTTGCAGTACGAATCATACTGCACAATATTCTCGGGAACATAGCAAGCAACCACCTCTAAGTCTAATGATCGGTTTACATCCTTCGTAATATTCTTTGGCTGACCTTTTTTGTCCAACTCTAAAGCCCGCGCGCGTTCAGACCAAGCGTTGGTTCCGTGAATATGAAGTCTGGAAGAATATTTTGTATTGGTTGTCAACTTCTCCATGATGTCTTCAAAGGGTCGATTTTTAATTTTTTCCCGATTTTTTAATTTGGTACCTTTCCATTCCTCTACCACGATATGAATATCGTGTTCGATTGGGATTAGATAGGACATCAGTCGAATCCATTCTAATACCTGTGGAAATGGAATGTGTGTGTTTGCTCCTAAATATTTAGGAGATGGAATAAAGCTGATAATACAGCCATGTTTCTTTTCACCCTTTTTGATTGGGTATTTCTCATCTACTATTTTCTTTCCATCTTTGAATTCAATGTAGTGACGAATCTTTTCTTTCTCTCTACATGATTCAATAGAAAAATAGGATGATAAAGCGTTCACTGCTGTGAGTCCTACTCATTCTTTCGAATGTAGACTATATTCTCATCTTTCCGGTTCTGTTACCAAATCAGAAAGTGCTATCCGTTTCGGTTTTACCCTACCTTTCGTCCTTAAAGG
>ULWU01015717.1_pt1 | contig 76107 bp, 52 predicted proteins | sample 1960661 | NCBI WGS metagenome assembly ULWU01 (sample SAMEA4835821, study PRJEB28245) | human gut metagenome | biome: gut microbiome; material: fecal sample | place: Denmark | collected 2008
GCATCCTGAAAAGCCGGACTAGCAGCCAAAAGAGCTGTACGAACACGATAAGCACGTGCAATCAGACCATTGAATAACTGACGGGACTTCTCTCCCATTACAGTATTATATTTACCTTTATCCTGAGTAATACTCTGAAAATCGGCAGGTACCTCATTCACATCATTATACTCCCAAGGAAGTAATTCTTCGGCTTTTTCCAAGTCACTATATATCTGCTGTACACAATCAGCAAACGAAGCACGAGGTAAATTAAGGTCCGAGTTTATAGTAAGATACTCTGTCAAACGAGGTACACCGAGCAATTCTCCGTTTTCTCCAAATCCAGCATGTGCACGAAGCAAATAGTATAAAAACATACCGCGAAGTCCATAAGCTTCCCCCTTGGTACGACGAGCAAACAATTGTGCTTTCTCTGCATCATCCGACCACCTTACCTTATCCACATTTTCCAGGAAAAGATTGATATACTGGATAGAACTGAACGAATTGGTCCATTGATTGATAGGCGTCCATAACCGGGAAGTCCAACCACCGGTAGCCATCGTGAGAAATGCATTGTTCTTCTGATTAATGACAGCATCATCTGTTGCATATTCACTATTATCATAGTATCCCGGAACGCAACGGTACACATTCACCAGGAAGCCTTGTGCATATTGAGCATCGTCGTACATCTGTTCCACATCCTTGAAGTTCTCGATGGCCGGCTCGAAAAGGTCATCGCAACTATTCAGCATCAAGGCAGCAGCTACCAAAAATATTATTTTCTTTTTCATATTATGTACTATCTTTTTTAGTTAGATTTAGAATGCGGCCTTAAAGCCTAGATAGAAATTCCGGTATTGGGGAGCCCCCAAACTCATCTCCATATACTCACGTTCTTTTGCTATTGTAAGTAAGTTGCTTCCACCACAATACAAGCTAAGTCCACGTATGAAAGTTCCGTTGAAAGTATCTGTAGGAAAATCATAAGTAAGCTGCACATTACTCAAACGGAAAACATTATTCTTGTACATCCAGAAAGTAGAATTACGGAAGTTATTATCACCATTGCTGGTAGAAAGACGAGGATAAGTAGCTGTTCCTTTCGTTTCTTCAGTCCAACGTCCCATAACGATTTCTGAGAACTTGCTCGTACCTCTGTTCCAGTAATAAGAATTATTTTTAAAAGCCACCGCACCGGTTTGTCCCGATCCCATTGCAAAAAGAGTAAAGTTCTTGTATTTCAATGTCAAATTCAAACCAAAAGTAAATGGTGATGTAGACCACCCGCCTGCACCCAGATCAATCTGATCATCACTATTGATTACACCATCACCATTGATATCCTTATACTTCAGGTCACCGGGACGAACTGTGCCGAATGTCTGCTTGGCATGTTTCTCGATATCAGCCTGATCTTGAAAGAAACCTTCGCAAACATATCCATAAGTTGCATCAAGTGCACGCCCCTGGCGCAACAAATAAGACTCATTCGCCACTTCATCACGAATAGAAGCTTTTGAAGAAAATACCATTCCATTAAACCCGAGAGTCACGTCGAAATCACCTATCTTTTTATTTGCACTTAGTGAAAAATCAAAACCAGTACGTTTGTCTTCATTATAATTGATCCAAGGTAAAAATGAAAGATCTGTACCTAAATCGAAAAACGAAGGATAAATAGTAGAAGCACCTTGAGTAAGAAGTCCACTAGTCTTCTGAGTAAAATAGTTCGCATTAATTCTCAACAGTCTATTGAATAAAGTGGCGTCTATACCTGCACGAACTTCCTCACGAGTGATAAAGTCAAGATTCGGATTGTCACCTCGTTTTGAACCGGTCGTATTACCACCCACCGTTCCATCATACCATTGAAACCAACCGCCTTTGTCAGAAAAATAGCCCTTATACATATAGTAATCAGAAATATCAAGATCCTGATGCAACTTGGCATAAGAAGCCGTAATCTTCAGATCGTCCACAAAGCCTACACTTTCCATAAACTTCTCTTTACTAAGTCTCCATCCCAAAGTGACCGATGGAGAAAAAGCGTTGCGATTTCCTTCCGGCAGCTTGGCTGAATGTACCAAAGCACCACTAAAGTCTGCATAATATTTATGATCGTAATTATAAGAAGCACGCAATCCCAGATTTACGTTGCTGGTACGATGATAATCACTACTCTCATGACCTTCATCAGCTGAACTTTGTGTCTGATATCCCCATCCCAACAAGGTCGCAGATACATTATGGAATGTCTTAAATGTACGGTTATAATCAAACTGTGCACTGAAAGTCATGGTCTGGTCGTAAGTCGATTTACCTACATATTCGTTAGTTGATTTTGTATCATCATTGAATTTGGTAAGTCCGATAATCATATCCTTACCATTCACATTAGACCATTTAGGCTCATAAATAGCATACTTTTCAGCATAAGCTTCTGAATAATAAGAAGTGTAATCTACGCTATAAGCAGTTTTGAAAGATAAACCCTTTAACAAGCCTCCAAGATCCGCCATCACCGCCACATCAAACATAAATCTACGTGCTTTTTCCTTCGTATATCCAGCAGCAAGCAATTCGGAAAACGGGTTTGTCGTGTCTGCCGAAGTACCTCCTAACAGATACTTACCGTCTATAAGATGATTGCTGTTAGTTATATATTCCTGTATATATGCAACATTAGGATCCATCATATCAATGGGTAATAATGGTGCAAACCAGTTGGGGCGCAATGTAGAAGCCGCTCCCCAAAAGTCACCACGGCCTTGATAACTATTGTCAAAGATAATAGCAGCATTAGTAGTTGCTTTAAGCCATGAAGCCAGTGCCATATCCACATTACCACGTACATTAAAACTCATATCATAAGCTTTCTTTGACTCACCGTATTTCAACAGGCTATTAGCATAATTCATACCGAAGTTCAAGTAATAATGAGTCTTTTCATTACCTCCATACACTTCACCCGTAACATCAGAATTAGTATAGAACTTTCTTAAATAATCTGAACTATAAAAGTCTATGTCCGGATAACGATAAGGATTAGTACCCATTGCTGTGTTATAAATAGTACCGGCATCATACCTTTCTGCTATACCGTCATTACGACAAGCTTCATTGTACATGGTCATATAACAATCTGCATCCAAGTACTTAGGATAAGCCTTCGGGACATTCACCCCTACATTGGCACGAACATCGATATGCATGGGTGAATCTTTGCCTCGCTTGGTAGTGATAAGAATTACTCCTTTCGCGGCACGGCTACCATAGAGTACCACAGCTGCCGCATCTTTCAGCATAGATATACTTTCCACTTCCGAAGCCTTTACACTTGATGCACTACGAGGCACACCGTCTACCAGTACCAACGGTCCTTGTCCCCAAAGGGATGATCCATTGTAACCACCGACAAAACTTTCAAGGCCCACAAGGCTATTATTGTTAGCAGTCTTCTTTGTCAGCTCTGACGTGTTGACAGTAGAAATGGCATGAGTCAAATCTTCCTGAGCAACTTTGCCGAAAGCCACATTCACTAAGCTGTCCTTGCTTTCCTCCTGTGCCTGCACACCTGTCATGCTAAGCAATGACATGGCAAAAACAGTACAGCCGATATATATAAACTTTCTATTCATATTTCGCGTCATTATTAATTAATACGTCATGATTACCATCCCGGATTCTGGCCAAAGCCTTCATACAAGTAAACATCTGCTTTGGGTAATGGCAGCCAATAGTGTCTGTCGGTATACTTTCTCTCCACCAGTACCACTTCTTTCAAATTCATGATTTCATTCTCCTCCGGATGCTCTTTGTTATAGCTTGCGGTAGGTACACGGTCAAACTCAATCTTTGTCTTCAAGGTATAAGGACTCTTATCAAGAAGCATCCAACGACGGAGATCCATAAAGCGAAAGCCCTCAAAAGCAAGTTCTACGGCACGCTCGCGGCGAATCTCACCAAGAAAGTCTGTCGTATTTCCAGTAAATCGATCAAGTACGTGAGCCACACCGGCACGATCACGAATCTCATTGATAGCATCCTCAGCCGTCATATAGAAGCTAGAAGCTTTACTTTGCGGAGAGCCATAACCTACAGCCGTTGCCTCCGAGTACATCAGATAAACATCCGCTAAACGCATCAAACTTAAAACAGCGTAGTGAGCACCTCTGACGTTAGCATTATTCACTATTTTTAGACAGAGCTTACTATTCATATAACCTGTAAAACACCCTTTCTGTGGATCTTTCTCTTCACTGTCCGCTCCATTCGTATACAACTGGCAATATTGTCCGTTTCCAGTTTCTCCACACCATTCACCGTCAAATATGATGTCTTTATAAAAACGCGGATCACGATTTTTCCAAGGATACTTAGGATCATATCCTGATTCTACATCGGCTTTTGTCATATCTTTGATCGGATAGCCATTAGCCATACCAAAATAATTTACATAATTAGCAGTCGGATAACATTTAATACCAGCATTGATATGAGAACGCGGACGAAAATCCGTATTCATGTTATAGTTCCAACGACCATCATACTGCACTAAATTTTCGCGGAAGATAGCTTCTTTCACCCCGTTAAGCTTACCGCCGGAATTGTATACGACAAACAGGTCGTTATAATTTTCCATATCTGCTAATTCATAGCGTTTAGTATCCTCAACAATCTTCAAAGCTTCGCCAAAAGCTTCAGCTGCACGCTTACAACGTCCCGCATCATACTCTTTGTCACCTCCGGAAGCCCAGTTCATTAGCGGACTACCCGCCCAAAGCAATGTCTTCCCTTTATAGGCCAAAGCCATAATTTTATTAATACGAGTATCATTCAAACCAAGAGTAGCTCTACCAGCTGTGGTTTGGTCCCAGTCAACGGGAAGCAAAGGAATAGCATGGTCAAAATCAGCCACACATTTTTCAGCACACTCTTGCCAGGTAAGTCTGGATAATGCAGGAGCAACATCCGGCGGTAATACTTGGTCAACATAAGGCATTCCACCCCACCATTCCATCAACATAAAATGAAACCATCCACGGAAAAAATAAAGTTGTCCTTCAATAAGATTACGTTCTTCTTCTGTAGCACTTACCAAATTACCAAGATTAGCTATACCAATGTTAGCCTTACGGATACCATACCAGCAAAGTTTCCACAAATTACCCTTATCACTGCGTTCCTGTGAATTAGCCTTTCCACCACGTATAGAAGAAGGATAAGAATAATAACAGGTAGTCCATCCCCAGAAATCACCATAGTCAATATTACGGGCAAAGAGGCGAAGCTCCTGTGGCTCCCAATAATCTTCCTCACCAAAATTAAAACTAGTATGATACTCACTGTTTGATACAACAGGTATACAGTTATAGAGTTCCTCGGTAAATCCCTGGAAATTCTTGAAATTCTTATATGGATCATTTTCTTCAATGTCACTATATGGAGATTTGTCCAAATAGTCAGTACAAGAAGTAGCTCCCAACATACCGGCCAAAGTGATGACCGACGTAAGGAATATTTTATTAATATACTTATTCATAGTCTTTACTTAGTATTTATAAAGTAATGTCGATACCAAGATTGAAACGGCGCATTGTCGGATAAGCACCATCAGAAGAACTATATCCGGTATTAGATTCGCGATCATCCGGCATTTTAGTCCACATATAAAGATTATCACCGTTCAGATATATACGGCAGTTTTTGATCCCCATCTTCTTCAACCAGTTTGATTTTTGGAAAGTATAGGACAATTCAACGTTTTTCAAACGCAAATAAGAACCATCGTACCAATATCTAGTGCCTGATGCTGCTTGATCAATAGTGGTCCCCCAACGCGGTGCGGGCAGAGTAGCACTCCCATCGGGAGTCCAATAATCACCTTCAGCATAAGCTACATGGGCAGTGCTACGGAACGTCGGGAAATTGACTTCACGAGTCACATTGTTTACTCCATAGAACTGTGCAAAAATGCTAAATCCCTTCCATTCAGCTCCAATTGAAGCATTGTAAGTATTCTGAGGCATCGTAGAATACTGATAGGGAGCACGGTCATCAGCATCAATTACACCGTCGCCATTAAAATCGACAATGTTATAATCCCCAGGGAGTTTTGCATCATTACCCGTTGTCCAAACCGGACTTCCAATCACGTCATCCCATGTAGCAAGATTACCATGATCAATATAAGAATATACCTGATTAATGGCGTGTCCCGCCCCTTTCTGGTAATCAGGTTTCAAAGGTGCATCATCACGGAATTTTACTTTGTTGACAGCATGAGTCATGCTAGTATTGAGCCAAGCACGAATACCATTATTAAAAGTATGGTTCAATCTCAACTCCAACTCATAACCATGACTGCTCACTTTACCGAGATTAGCATAAGGAGCATCAGTTCCAAAATAAGAAGCTATCGCTCTATCGCTTCCCTTCACCAAAATATCAGTACGAGTGTCATTGAATATATCCACCGAACCGGCAACCGCCCCTCCTAAAAAAGCATAATCAATACCTAAATTTCTCTTTTCTACAGTTTCCCATGAGATATTAGGATTCCCCAGTCGACTGATTGTGTAGTAAGTATAAGGAGTATTAGCAGGCTTAATATTACCCATCAGTGTATTACCTCCATAATCCAACTGATTTTTATATAAGAAACGACCATCTGTAAATCTTTGCCAAGGCTGAACCACCGCATCATCTCCCACTCTACCCCAAGAAGCTCGTAACTTCAACATATCGAGAAATTTCAGATTGTTCTTAACAATTTTTTCCTCGCTAATCATCCATCCTAATGAAAAAGAAGGGAAAAAAGCAAAACGGTAATCAGGACCGAACTTCTCAGAACCATTATAGGCACCATTAGTTTCAAAGAAGTAGCGCATAGCATAATTATAAGTTAAACGAAACACCCAATCTTCACGATAAATAGGGAACACACTGCCCGACGCTTCTTTCAAACGACTGAAAAGAGCAAGAGCAGTCACTTCATGTTTACCGAAATTTCGTGTATAATCCATTTGCATGGAATAATAAAGCTTACGATAAGTAGCACCAGTATTCACGCTACCAGCCTGATGTTCCCAATAGATAGGATTGATAATAGCATCCAAACCGGTACCAAGCTCCGGTTGTTCCAAAATAATTTCTCCAGTATCAGGTCTAACCCACATACGCTGAGAATTATGATACATATCATTGACACCACGCTTATTTTCAACGAATGTATAGTCCATTGAGAAATTAGCTTTGAATTTCAGCCCTTTGGTAAGCATATGCAAATCTTGCTCAAGGATAAAATCTGAAGTCATCTTTGTAGTCGTACGTTTCTCCGACCCTGCTACAGCCAGTTTGTATACGGAGTTAGGCACATCGGCATCACGAGGTTGATACCATCCCCACATACCGTTAGAATAAATCGGACGCATGGCATCAGGAGCACTTTTATAGGCTGCTGCCCAAAAAGTTGCATCTTGGTCATTATAGTCCCATGGTACGGTACGCTGAGCATTCGATCCAAATAGATTGGTAGAAAACTTTGTAGTTTTAGTCAATTGGAAATCCAAATTACTACGCACATTAATACGATTATAGCCAAAACCATAATCATAGCCACGACGGTTATCATATACTTTAAACAAGTCACCCTCACTTACAAAATCAGCCGCTGCAAAATAACTGACAATTTTTGTACCTCCGGAAACATTGACACTGGTATTGTAAGACATGGCTGTACTATTAAACAGTGCTTTTTCCCAATCAGTATTAGGATAACGATCCCATTCTTCCGCATTGGCAGGATGACGATACTTATCAATAATGGAAGTCGGAGTATAGTCATTCCAGCCATTAGGATTAAGACAAGCCTCGCGTTCAATAGAGTTATTCAACAGATAAAAAGTATCGTATGCATCATACTTCTCCGGTAGTTTGGATGCCACCTTTGCTGTTACATTAGCTTTGATTTGCACACTAGCTTTTCCTTCCTTACCACGTTTGGTAGTTATAAGAATTACACCATTGGCACCCTTCACACCATAAACAGCCGTAGCAGAGGCGTCTTTTAGCACTGAAATATTCTCTACAGACGAGATATCTACCGAACTCATCTCACGTTCAATACCATCCACCAATATTAAAGGTTCACTATTATTCCACGAGCTCTGTGTACGAATGATAATCTGAGGATCTTCTGCACCAGGCATACCAGAAGAAGCAGAAGTAATAACTCCCGGCAAAGACCCTGTCAATGCTGAACCAAGACTAGTTACACCACCGGCACGTTCCAGTGTCTTGCCACTTGTCTGCGTGATAGCACCTACCACTGACGCTTTCTTCTGTTGTCCGTAACCTACAACTACTACTTCTTCCAGTTGTTTGGTATCATCTTCCAACGTCACTTTTATCATCCCTTTGGAAGATACTTTCACTTCCTGTGGTTTCATTCCTACATACGAAACAATAAGGACGGACTTCTCACTGGGCACAGTCAACACAAAATTGCCATCTATATCTGAGATCGTACCTACTGAATTATTACCTTTTAAAGTTACCGAGGCTCCAATGATTGTCTCACCATTACTGTCAAGAACCGTTCCCCTCACCGTTATCCCTTTCTGTGCTGATGCTGTTACAAAACTAAACAACATAAGGAGAAACAGGTAAGGAATTTTTTGAATTTTCTTCGTTACATTTTTCATTACCATTAGTTTAAGATGTTAATTAACTACATTGTTTTCTAATCATCATTCTTTTTTTTAATTGCATTAGCTATCATTATAAATATCACTCATAGTTACTAGTATTAGATTTATATAAAAAAAATAATTATTTGCAAGTAGCGTATAATCCAATTGTAGTACCGGTAAATCCACCAGCCGTTGTAGTAGAGAGATAACTAGGATCTACATCTTTACAAAGCAGTTTCCAGCTTTTTTCACCATCAATAGAATAATAGAAATCGTAACCAATTCCTTGAGATACTAATTTCAAATATACCTCATTTGTATCTGCGTCTATTTCATCTGAAGCCAATGTCTGCTCCTTTTCACCGATTTGTTTCAGAGAAATATTTTTATTCTCACCCACTTTATTCAAGCAGAAGAAATATTGATGCGTCTCATTTTTAAACAACAGCATTCCGGCTGTTTCCTTATCGTTAGAAGGATTGAACAACATACGGGTAGCACATTCAAATTTATGATGTTGTAACCGACGACAGACAAATGCCGGAGTTTTCTTTTCCGTAGCGCTAATATCTGCACACTTCAAGGTCAAATATCCGGGTGTTTCCGTCAATGAATATAAATCGGAAGCAGAAGCTCTTAAAGTCATCCATGGCATATCAAGTACAGGAGAATCAAAGTTCTCTATTAACTCGAAATTACCATAAGTAACTGTCGTATCGCGTTTCGCACCTTCACGTTTTACAATCATAGGTACTAAATCATCGCCTTGTGTCATGTACGGGAATCCGTCTTCACTCCATTTCACCGGCATCATAAATGTTTCACGTCCCAAATTCTCAAACTGATTATTAATAGGGCGACAAGCCAGAAAAACAGCCCACCAATCTCCCTCTTTTGCTTGAATCAAGTCTGCATGACCAGCACAGGTTACCGAATTAGGACGGTCAGAATTCAAATGTCTTTGCGTCAGAATCGGATTGTTTTTCCATGGAAGAAACTTACCCATCGGAGAATCACCACGGAAAATCACTTCCGAATGCCAGTTTCCCGTTCCACCTTCGGCGGACATCAAGAAGTACTTTCCATTTATCTTATATAAATGAGGACCTTCTATCCAAATTGGCTTGTCTGCCGGTTGGGCTCCTTTGTTTACAAGAACTTTACGGGGACCGATCGTCTTATCTGTTTTCACATCAAACTCTTGTATGCGTATAGTACGGTGTCCGCTATATTCAGGTTTATTATCCGGAGCCTCATCATTATTAACAATATATGCCTTACCATCTTCATCAAAAAAGAAAGAAGGATCAATACCTCCGACCTCCGGCAACATGACGGGTTCCGACCATTCACCAAACGGGTCTTGCGTCTTAACAAAGAAATTTCCGGCTCCGACATTGGTTGTTACCATATAATATGTCTTGTTATACGGATTATAAGAAATAGCCGGAGCAAAAATACCGCCACTCACTTTCTGTCCTTCCATATTCACTAATTGCGAAGCACGGTTCAACACATGCCCTATCTGTTTCCAATTCACCAAGTCTTTGCTGTGAAAAATAGGAACACCGGGGAAATAAGTGAATGTAGATGTTACTAGGAAATAATCACCTTCTCCATTTGTACAAACACTAGGATCAGAATACCATCCCGGCAAAATAGGATTATAGAAATAGTCTTCACCTGACAGAGGATTGGAAATATAAAAATCATCATTTCCCTTATAAGAAAAATAATCAAAGAGGGCCACAGATTTTCCAATAGCCGGTAATTGTTGTTCTTTCTTTGAGTTACATGACATCATTGTTATCCCCAACATAAATATGGAGAGCCGGACGATTGACATTAATTGTATTACCTGTGTATTCTTCATAATACCTCTTATTTTCTTTATAATCAAATATGAATTACTGATCTTTTTCTGCAAAGATATGCCAGCTCATAAAACTACAAACATAATTATGTTACGGGCTTCTTTTCCTAAATAACATCTTCATTTTCAATGTTACATCTATCTTTCCCCTTGTAGCATACCCAAACAATAACACTGATTATCAATACATTACAATCTTACTCTTTTTATAAAAAGCTATTCAAATTCCCAATAATCCAGATTGAAAAGTTTGTTTCCTTTCTCTCCTTTAAAGCAGAAATAAAGATCATGTACACCCTTTGCATTCTTTATCCGGCCTGACATCTGTTTATATATATCCAGTCCTCCTGTCGGTGATATACTGACACTGCCTATTACCTGACCTTCAGTGCTGTCCAGACGAATTTCTATCATTCCGCCTTTTTCAACACAAGCTGCGCTTACACTGAATTTCTTTGCTCCCTTCTTGCCAAAGTCGACACCACGCACACACAGATATTCATTATCATCAATATCGGTTATATACAAACCACCATTCTTATGATTTTCAGCTTTAAGACCATATCCCCAAGCCATCGTTTCAGCTTCCACTCTACGGTAAGGATTAAAGTTTTCAATCTGTTCCAGTTTCGTCTCCTGCCAATAAGGAACTTCCTTAATAGTTCCATCCGGATTATAATGCATTTTTGCAACAGAGACCGAACGGCGTTCCTTATGATCCAAAGTCTCCAAATGAAGCAAATCATAATTTAGGCCAAATACATAAGAGCTACCTTTATAATCGATAATTCCAGGATGATTTCCTCTACTCCGCTCTGTTGGACGCATAATATATCCTTTTGTACTCCATGGTCCGGTAGCTTTGTCGCTCATGGCATAGCCAATCCCTTCCGGGCAACAAGTTGAAGCGAAAGCCATGTAATAATGCCCGTTCCGTTTATACACCCACGGACCTTCCTGGTAATGTTCCGGTTTATTTTCCACTTGTACAATTTCCCCCGAATATGAAATCATATCTTCATTCAGTTTCACATAATAAACATTCGGATTGCCCCAATACATATACGCTTGTCCGTCATCATCAATAAATACGGTCGGGTCAATGTCGTACCAATGCTCCTTTTGCCAAACCAACGGTTTGTTCAATGGGTCTTTAAAAGGACCGTAAGGAGAGTCGGAGACCAATACGCCAATACCATTACCGTGAATCGGACAATACATATAAAATTTGCCATTACGTTCGATGACTTGTTCTGCCCAAGCACCGTTATCACGTTTCACCCAATCAAAACTCTTCAGAGAAGCGACAGCTCCATGATCGGTCCAATTGACCATATCGGTGGAAGTATAAAGTAACCAGTCCAACATTTTGAATCCTTCGGCATCATCCTCATCATGAGTTGTATAAAGGAAAACGGTATCATTATATACCATCGGAGCCGGATCAGCGGTATATTTTGTCTGGATAATAGGATTTTGTGCCACCCCCGAAGTGGCAGCAGTCATTGCCAACAAAAACGACACGCCTAAAAATTTTAAGTTTCTCATATTCTTTTATTTTAAATGGTTATCTGGTTATTAATACTCCACCATTACAAGGAATAGCCAACTGTAATTCTTGTTTCTTCCCTATTTCTATTTGTTTCACACCGCCCTGCAATGCCTTATCATCACTAAACAGTCTTACCTTTTCTCCATTGGAGAACATCGGCAAATTAACTTTAAGTTTCAGTGTTTCCTTCTGCGCATTTACTCCGGCAATATACCATTTATCTCCATGACGACGGGCAAGAATAACGTATTTGCCAGGATAACCGTCAATGAAACGTACTTCGTCCCAAGCCGTGGGAACCTCTTTCATAAAATCAATTGCCCACGACGGAGCATCGGTCAGGTTATTCGGTGCCAGAGCAAAATGCTGTACCGGACTTTGAAATAGAACCGCCGTAGCCAGTGCGTAGACATCTGATGTCACCCGCCGGCTTCCCCGTGGAGCATTATCCGCATTATAATATTTGTTCAATGCACTACCTCCAAAATCCATGCTACCCACAGTATTACGAATAAACGGGTGCAAAGTAGCATTAAAGGCCTCATGATCACAGCTGCCTTGAGAGAAATGAAGATTTTCACTAGCCAATACAGCCTCACTCGATGCGAAGTTAGGATACATACGTTCCCAGCCACGAGGCAAAGTACATCCATGGAAAATAACTAAAAGACCGTACTCGTTTGCATCCGACAAGATATCCTCATACAACTGCATAGTCATTTGCTTGTCACCTCCGAAAAAGTCAACTTTTATTCCACGGATACCAATGCTTTGCATCCATTTCATCTCCTTACGTCTGGCTATCGCATTATCCATAATACCTCTCGGAGTTTGCGGAGCATCATTCCAATACCCATTCGAATTATACCACAAATAAAGAGCTACCCCTTTGTCCTTCCCATATTTAGCCAATTCTTCAATTTTATCACGTCCTATTTGTTTATCCCACAAGGCATCCACCAACACGGACTGGTATCCCATTGCTGCCGAAAAATCAATATACCGGAGTTGCTCTTTATAATTAGTACTTCCATCCATACCGATAATCCAGCTCCATGAACCCCGGCCATACGTATACTCTCCTTTTGCCTGATAAAGCGGTTTTACAACATCAAAAGGAACCGTTGTCTCCACTATTGGAGCCAAAGTCTTGCCCACAGTAATAGTACGCCAAGGCGTCTCGCCCGGCAACGCTATCCCCGGAGAAACCGTACCATTCCCATTTGCTTCACCTTCTTGCGGAAATCCAATGGTATACACTCCTCCTTTGTGTCCCAACAGACGGCTCGCACAATATCCACCATTTACTCCCGTTTCGGAAACAAGTACCCAACCATTATCTCCATTACGGAATAGGCAGGGAAATGTATACCCTTCTCCCCAGCCATTTTTGCCTGCGACATCATCTGCCGTATAAGACGTCTCATAACTTGGAGAAGTACGGGCAAATCCTCCCATCGGTTTACTTTGCGGACAAAGGAAAGTGGTGGTTCCGTCAGGAAACACAAATCCTGTGACTTCTTGCTTAACCACGCAACTTAGTGTCTCACCTTGCGGATACATCTTATATTTAAAAGCAACATCGTTATTACTTATGCGGAATATAACATCATAAATTGTTTTCCCTTGTTGTGTAAACGAAAATACAGCTTCATTTGCCACATAATGTACCTTACTCTTTTTAATAGAAGCCAACTCGTATGTTTCATCTATTTTATTTGTTGAAACATTCTTCTCCAGCGACATCCCCGATGAGAAATCTCCTATATTTGCAATCATCCCCAATGGAGATGGTTTCAAAAAGAGAACATTGTCATAACTAACAGAATAAGAGGGTCTTCCATCCATATCTGCGACTGTTACTACCAGCTTTCCATCAGGACTTGTTATCTGTTTATTTTCTGCACTTGCAACGCTACTACCCAATAACATAGCCATTACTATAAAAAACTTCACCATATTTCTACTTTTTAGATTCTTCTCTATTGGCATAATCACACATTCTATTACAATCAAAACTTTACAGAAATAGCCTTTCCATTATAATCGACGTTTTTTTGAGTCCCGTCCTGGAGAGTTACAGTAAACTTACGGTTCTTCAACATTCCCTCATACGCACCTTTTCTTGCTCCTATCGTCAATTTACAAGATGTATTATTCCACGAGATTGGAATTTCCGTATAAACGCCTTTTTCGTAGTTGTAATTATCAAATTCATCTTCATATAAAATGAAGTTTCCATTCGCACCCGCATACACCTTCAGTTCAAGATGATCCCACGGTTTTTCAGTTGCATACTGAACTTGTGGACCGACAGGAATAATACTACCCGCTTTTACATACAATGGAATAACATCAAGTGTAGTCTCTTTGGTAATTTCCTTTCCGCCTTCGTGTTTCTCGTTCGTCCAGAAGTCATACCATAGCGTTCCTGCCGGTAAGTATATGTTAGTAGATTTCGTTTCCATGAAATCCACAGCAACGTCAGTTTTTGCTTTTTTCACTCCATCTCTGTTCCATCCTTCTTCTTCGGAGACTTTTACCACAGCTTCCGGTGTATATTGTGCATGAGCAATCGGAGCTACAAGGATTGATTTTCCAAACATATATTCGTCATTGATATCCCACACCTTTCTGTCATCTACAAAATCCATCATCAAAGCGCGCATAAAACTCGATTGGCGATTGCTCACCTCCCAAGAAGTAGAATAAATATAAGGCAACAAAGAGTAATGCAAACCTATCATCTTCTCGATAGCATCATATACAGGCTCACCCTTCTTTCCGAACTTATAGATTTCCCTATAAACATCCGTCCCGTGCGAACGCATCATCGGATTGAACGTTCCAAACTGCAACCAACGCACATAAAGTTCCTGATACAATGGATTTTTCGAAGCACTATCATCATTCCAGCTTTTATTATAATGTCCTGCAAAAAAGCCACCAATATCACTATTCCAGTGAGGCATACCACACAAAGAAAAGTTTAATCCGGCAGGAATCTGATTTCTAAAACTCTCCCATGTGGAAGCGACATCACCACTCCATACATTTGCACCATAACGTTGCTGCCCCAAGAATCCCGAACGGGTTAAAATAAACACCCGTTTGTCCGAAGTCACTGCACGCTGATGGTCGTAAACCCCTCCGACAGTCATCAACGGATAAGCATTGCGCACCCTACGGAACGAGCCCAGATAGGTTTTGGTATCCATATCCTCCGGCTTCCAATCCAAATGATCGGGTTCGGTAGAATCCATCCACCAGGCATCCATTCCCAACTTAAAAATTCCATCATTCAGATATTTCCAATAAATGTCACGCGCTTCGGGATTGTAAGCATCATACACTCTTACACCGGAAGGATATTCCATGTTGGGGGGCCATGACTCCAACCCCGATTGCGGCCAAGTAGTGAAGTTAAACAACATCCCTTTTTTGTCCAATTCTCTATAAGGTTTGGTCATCGGTCCGAATGACGACCAAATAGATATAGCCATGTGTGCGTTCATCGCATGGACATCCTCAATCATCTTTTGAGGATTATTGAAAGTCGGATTCTGAAAATCCATCGCATTCCACAAATAGTTATGCCCCCAATATTGCCAATCCTGAATAATGCCATCCAAGGGAATACCCAATTCACGATATTTACGAACAACGTCTACCACTTCCTCCTGACTCTTATATCTTTCTTTACTTTGCCAGTAACCATAAGTCCATAAAGGAAACATCGGCGCTTGCCCGGTCAGGTTGCGTACCTGTGCTATAACACCGTCGGCATTTTTCCCATACATGAAGTAATAATCCACACAGTCCCCCACTTCAGAACGGAAAGATGTTTCAACTTCGTTATCCGTAAAAAGAGTCGGCGAATAGTTATCCCAAAACACACCATATCCTTTGGTGGACTGGAAGAATGGCGACACATCTTCAACGTTACCCTGTACCAGATTTTTAGTCATGTTCCGCTGAATCATCTTTCCATTTTGCAATTGTCCCAGACCATAAATAGCTTCCTCCTTATCTAATACAAAAGGTTGATAAACCTGATAAGTTTTTGTCCCGGCATCATCGAAATCGATAAACTGCATACCGGATTTCTCTGCCAATAACGACTTGCCATCCTTTGAGAAATAAGAAACAATTCCCGTCCCGGTGTCCACACTGACACTTAGTTCACGGGTGTTCAATACAATCTTATTATCTTGTATATCAGCCTTGAAACTTACCTTTTCAGGTTTTGCAATTACAGAAAGACTCTCTTTTTCATAGGCAACACCTTCCGGCGATTTTATTACTCTCGCCACAGCAGGCGCAAAGAATTGTACTTCTATATCCACTGCATTTACAGTGGTTTTGATGCCGGACGATGTTTTCTGATAGTTCTGTGCGAATAAAATATTTGTGCTGAAGCATAAACATATACCCCAAAATAGATGATGTATTTTCATAATTTGGAATGATAAGGTTTCTAATTAATAACCAACAGATGTTGCATACAGTCCGATCATTGCTCCTGTAAAGCCACCAGCCTCATTAGTAGAAAGAATATCGCCGGAAACGGTTCCTCCTAAATTTATGAAACCCTTGCCATCAATCGAATAATTAAAACGATAATCATCTCCATTGGCTGTTACTTGCAGTGTCACAGGTTTCTCTGTTTCTATCTTCACCTCACCCAGGACACTCGCTTGTCCTTTTTCGGTTCTTTGCAGTATCAGGTAATAGTCTTTCCCCTTTTTAGTGATACCGAAAACATAGTGATATCTTTCATTCTGATAACATGTTATACCGGCAAAATCTTTCTCATTTTTCGGTTTGTACTCCATGGTTGCTGCCGCTGTAAATTGATTATGCTGCTGACGGTAGAACAAGGTAGAAGTAGGTTTCACTTCATTGATATTTGAGGTAAAAGGGATGATCCGCAACCCTTTATCGGTCATATCAACGAAATCTTCACGAGGACCTCTAAGACCGATCCATCTAAGGTCTAATGTCTTATCGGAGAAATCATCCTTAAAGACAAAGTTGCCACTAGGCAAATAACCGTTTTTCCCTGTTTGGTTCTCTACTCCCGAAGGCATCTTCAATGTAGGTTTCATAGGGATAAGCCCATTCTCGAAAACAGGAAATGTTCCGCTCCAGTCCACCGGAAGAATAAAAGTTTCGCGTCCGGTATTCACTCTGTTCTTCTCATTGGGGCGTATTCCTAAAAATACACCATAATATTTTCCGTCGGGTCCCTCCACTAAGTCTGCATGACCAGCCCAGTCTACTTTATCCGCCCGGTTTGCAGGAAAATAACGTTGAGTTAAAATAGGATTATTATTTGCCGGAAGATAAGGTCCTTTCGGATGATCACTTACAAAAATGACTTCGCTATGCCAGCCTCCGGTTCCTCCTTCCGCACACATTAAATAATAACGTCCATCTTTCTTATAGATATGAGGAGCTTCAATCCATATCGGCTTTTCTTCTATATTGACGCCACCGTTTACGATGATCCGGTCCGTTCCCGGAACCACTTTATCATTCTCCACATCATAATCCCATATTTTTATAACACGGTGTCCCGAGTAACGCTCGTTTGCTTTAGCAGGAGCATCATTATGTACCACGTATGCCTTGCCATTATCATCAAAGAAAAGAGAAGGATCAATGCCTTCAAATTGAAGTTTGATCGGATCACTCCAGCCATTCTCCGGATTCTTTGTCTTTACCACCATATTTCCAAAGCCACCGGAAAATTGAGTGGTTATCATATAAAACGTATCATTATTGGGATTATATCTTATAGCAGGAGCATATACACCAGCACTAATACCACAATCTTCAACCTTTAATTGTGACGTTCTGTCCAGCACATGACCGATTTGTTTCCAGTTGACCAAATCATTAGAATGGAAAATAGGTACCCCGGGAAACATAGCAAAAGATGAGCATACTAAATAATAATCATTCCCTTTCCGCGTTATACTCGGATCGGGATAGCAACCCTGCAAAATAGGATTATAGAACTCACCCGGCTTTAAAGGATTGTTTTGATAAATAGCATCCTCCCCCTGATAAATAAATTGCGTAAAGACAGGAGCATTTTTTGTTATTTTACCCTTGCCACTCACCTCCATATTAAAAAACAGCATAAAAAATACGACAAGACCCACGGATTGCCAGCCCAACAAAATCAATTTTAATGTTCTCATATTATCACTTTTTATTTTCTATAATTTCCTGTTCCATAGTAGTGTTTGCAAATGTATCGATTCGGTTTTATCATATATGTACAATCATGATACAGGCATCTATATACAGGTTACATTTATCACAGACATGTAACATGATTCTTTTCTGATGTAACAAAAAGCCCCAAAACAGAAAAATGGTAAGATAAATGACTATATTACCTATTATTTCAACACTTTTATTCCCCATCATTTAAAAGACTGAATATCAAGCATTAGCAAATATTCATTTTCCTTTAAAAGAAAGCCCCCGTTGGTTTAAAAGAAACGGGGGCTTGGTTTAAAAGAAACGACCCGTTCCTTTTAAAGGAACAAGGTCGTTCTTTCTTTATTCATTCAATAAATAAATCCGGATTGTCTATCTGTAAAAATAAACAAAATTCCAAAGCGGTATTACTGTACGTTCATTACAATCGTTTTCAACTTATTTCTATCAGAAGTTCCTCCATACAGTAATTCATAAGTACCTTCCAACGGACGCATCGTATTCGACTCTACATCAAACCATTCAAAGTTCTCACCGGTAAGAGGAATAGCTACTGATTCAGTTTTCCCTGCCGGAATATGAACGCGTTTGAAAGCACGCAAGGTATAACGGGGACCTTCCTTATCACCCGGACGTCTCAAATAAACCTGAACCACCTCTTCTCCATCACGTTGCCCGACATTACTTACCGGAATAGTCAATACTACATTTTCACCTTTGGCGATTGTATTCTTGCTCAATTTAGCTTCTCCATAAGTAAAGTCAGTATAACTCAACCCGTGACCGAATGGGAAAAGTGGTTGCTGTTGCATATATCGATAGGTACGCCCTTTCATGGAATAGTCTTCAAAGTCCGGCAATTGATTCACATCCTTATAGAAAGTGACCGGCAGGCGTCCACCGGGATTATACTCTCCCCAAAGAGCATCAACGATAGCTGTACCACCCGCCTGTCCCGGATACCATGCCTGCAGAATCGCTTCACAAGTAGTCGTTTCGGGCACTAGTCCGATAGCTGAACCGGAATAATTGATAAAGACAACCTTTTTACCAGCCTTCTTCAAAGCTTTCAACAAATCACGTTGAACGTCCGGAAGTTCAATATCCGTACGGTCACCACCCTTAAATCCGGGAACTTCTACCGGCATTTCCTCACCTTCCAGACTTGGGGAAATTCCACCAGCAAAAAGAATCACATCAGCATCCATTACTCTCTTCACTGCGAAGTTCAAGTCGATCCCGACCTCTTTGCCCAAATCAAAATCAAGTGTAGCCCTTTCATTCCGTTGTTTGAATAAAATCTCGATATGATACTCTTTTCCAGCTTTCGCCTGTAACGTATAGAGGTTCGTCGGATTCTTAACATATATTTTCCGAGCCACTTGCTCACCATTTATAATAAGAGTCACTTCACCATCCAGTTGGAAACGGAAAGCAACATCACCGGACTGCGAAGGACGAAAGACAGATTCATAACGAGCCGAGAAATTAGTTATTTCCACACCGGGCGCAAACGTAGTAGCCCCTGTTGTCGCAAAATGGAACGGAGTGGAAATCTGATCGGTAGCAACCACTTCCCCTTCACGATCACGATTATTCCAATATTCTGCCAAGAAACCGGGTTTACCATTTATGCTGCATTCATCAAACAGGCTTTGGAGTGTCTTTCCATCCACACGGTCACAACCCGGTTCGTATATGATTTGTCCTTCCGGTAGTTTGGCACGGACAGCTTCCAATAAGGTAACCGTATGTGCCGGAATACCGTTATAATTTCCCCACTGCATCACGGAGTCATTGGCATTAGGTCCCATAACAGCTACTTTCAGATGGGTATTCAGAGGCAGGATGTTGTTTTTATTCTGCAAGAGCACCAATGATTCACGGGCCATACGCAAAGCCAATGCCTGATGTTCCTTACTATTCAACACAGAGGTTGGAATTTCCGCCCAGGCCGGTTGTTCGTCCATTTCTCCCAGTTCAAAACGTGCTGTCAACAAACGTTTCAATGAAATATCTATTTCTTTTTCGTCAATCAAACCGGCTTTTACAGCATCCACCAGTGATGCATATTCACTTCCACATTCAAGGTCTGTGCCTGCCCGCACAGCACCAGCCGAAGCGTGTTCCTTGTCCGGGTGAGTCCCATGCGTTCCCGGTCTATAGAAATCGGAAATCGCTCCACAGTCAGAGACTACAATGCCTTTGTATCCCCATTCATCCCGCAATATTTGCATCAACAGGCGATTACTGCCACAACAAGGCTCTCCCTCAAAACGATTGTAGGCACACATCACTTCCTTTACATGCGCTTTCTGTACCAAATCTTTAAAAGCAGGCAGATAGGTTTCCCATAAATCCCGGGGATCTATATTCTCTGCATCAAAACTATGCCGGTTCCACTCCGGTCCTGAATGAACGGCAAAGTGCTTGGCACATGCGTGCAGCTTATCATACCCGGCATCTTCCGGTCCTTGCAAGCCACGGACTACAGCCATTCCCATTTGTCCTGTCAGATAAGGGTCTTCACCATAAGTTTCCTGACCGCGTCCCCAACGAGGGTCACGGAATATATTGACATTCGGTGTCCAGAATGTTAATCCCTGATAGCGTTTCAGCACGCCGCTTTCACCGAAAATACGCGATTTTACGCGAGCCTCATCGGAAGTGGCATTGAACACTTCATATAATAATGAATCATTAAAAGAAGCTCCCATACCGATAGACTGGGGAAAAACAGTAGCCAATCCGGCACGTCCCACACCGTGCAACGCCTCATTCCACCACTCATATTCTTTAATTCCCAGTCGGGGGATAGCAGGTGACGCATTTTGCATTAATGATACTTTTTCTTCCAAAGTCAACCGGGGCAACAAATCCTCCGCCCGTTGTTCCGCTGCTAAAGAAGTGTCCTGGTAAGGCAGCAATTGCTTACATGCCGAAAACGATAACACCAAACAAACACCCATAATCGGTATCCAACCTCTTTTCATAATATTATACTTATTAGTTATGATTAATTTGGAAACAAAAATAGCCTATTTTCCAATAAAACAATGTTTCATTGGTTACAAATACATATTTGTGTGTTACATTGACGCATCACAGAACGAATAATCAAAAGAGTCCACATCTACATAACCGCCTACAGAACGTGTAGCATAGTTAAATATGGCAAACTTACTGCCCATAAACATACGGGTGTAGTCAAATTTCATCTTGACAGGCAGACCGACAGGTATCCATGCTTTCCCATCAAGACTATAAGAAAAACGAGCCTCATCCCGTCCATTGGTAAAGTCACCTTCCACACGCAAGTAGACAAGCTCTTTGTTAAGAGGTATACGGGCTTGTTCGGTCATATCCACACGGCTAATGGCACGCTTCGTTTTCTCAAATACACTTTTCTGTTCACTCATCACAAGAGACAGTTTATTTCCGTTCTTTTCAATCGTAAGCACACCGCTGTCACCATTAAAAGCCGATAATCCTGCACGGTCACCATCTTTCATACCCCCCAGAGAGAGACTGACAGTGCCCATGCATTTCGGTCCTACCATACGTTGGGTCAACGTATTGGGAGCAACAAACAGGTTATCTACCACACGGGAGGTTTTCAAACGCAGAAATCCGGGACGATCGGTAAGACTCCATGCCTGATCGACGGGGTTATGATTCCACTGCCAATAGAGGGAAAGCCCGGAAACGGAAAAATCATCCGAACCGCAGATACCATCCATTGACATATACGATAAAGTGGTATCATTCGGAATGCGCCCGTCCTTGTCCCCCAGCATAGGCCAACCATCTTCCGTCCATGTACAAGGCATGAGACACGGCACACGCCCTACGCCACCACGATCCTGAAAAATCAGTCCGTACCATTCACCGTTTTTCCCGTCTACGATGCATCCCTGACCAACACCGCCATGCCCGTCAAACTCCGTTTCAAGAATGACACGCTTTTCGTAAGGTCCGGTAATCTTATCGGCACGATAGCATACTTCACGACGCAGACGGCCGGGAATACTCCAATCCATAGAAATCATCAGCAAATAATATTTCCCATTATGCTTGATGACGGAACTACCTTCCAACAGACCTTGTTCGTCAGCATCCCGTTCAAATATTTGCTGATTGATGCCACCGGAAAGTACATCGGTCAAATCGGGTTTCAACTCCGTAAGATGTCCCGTACTGTGAAAGAGATACACCCGCCCGTCATCATCAAACAGAAGCGAACCGTCATGAAAATGCGGGGGACGCGAAAGAAGTTTCCAGGGACCGGCCGGATCTGTCGCAGTATAAACAAACCCACGTCCGGGCGCGCCATTGGCTGTAAACCATACATAGAATTTACCGTCATGATAGCGGATAGATGATGCCCATTGTCCTTGCCCGTAAGCAGTGCCTTCGAGCAGATCATAACGGGGACCATCGTCAATGCGAGGAAATACGTAGCTGATAGTTTCCCAATGTTTCATGTCCGGCGAACGCATGATAGGCGCTCCCGGCATCAGGTGCATAGTAGTGGAAACCATGTAAAAGTAATCGCCTGCGCGACACACCGACATATCGGGCACGTCAGCATAAAGAATAGGATTACGGTATTGTGCTCCGGCTGATAGCGGGAAGAACAATGTAAAAAGAGTACACAGTAAAATAGTGTTGATTTTTGTTTTCAGCATAATCATCGTTTTTTTATTAACTGGCTACATTATCTATTATTTGAAAGCTAATTATTTAAAATGTTCCTTGTTATCTTCCACATCACAAAAATAGAAAATGCAAACAGATATATTGCCCAAAGTATGCTACATGATTTCTTTGTGATGCTACATATCGAATGAAGAATGTTACATCTATATTTACTCATGTTACATCACCCTATCTCCCAAAGAGAGGAGACTGTATTCAGCCTCCTCTCACTTATTACATACCCGAACAACAGGTATCAACAACTATTCTTATTACAAGAACTTATCAGAACTCAACCAGTATGCGGAACACCTTTCCCGGATTAGCCGTCCATTCCTGCATAGCTTCCAAAGCTCCTTCCGGTTTGGCAATCTTCGAAATCAGTTCTTCTACCGGACAGTTGCCTTCTTTCATATAATTGATAACCGCACGGAAATCTGCCGGCAACGCATTTCTGGAACCACGGATATCCAGTTCTTTCTGAACGAAATATTTCGTTTGGAAAGCTACTTCGCTCTTGGCATAACCAATGCAAACGACCCGTCCTGTAAAACCGACTTCATCCACCGCCATCACATAAGTGACCGGACTGCCGACAGCTTCAATCACCACATCGGCACCGAAGCCCTCCGTTATCTGTTGCATCCGTTCGTGTACATTTTCTGTCTTGGAGTTAATCACATAAGAAGCACCTACCCTTTTCGCCAGTTCCAGTTTCTCGTCATCCAAGTCGACAGCAATGACCGTTGCCCCTCTCAAAGCAGCACGTACAATGGCACCGATACCGATCATACCGCAGCCAATAACCATCACATATTCATTATCGATCACCTGCGCACGAGATACCGCATGGAATCCGACACTCATCGGCTCAATCAACGCACAATCGCGAGGAGAGATATTACCAGCCGGAATAATCTTCGTCCAAGGTAAAACTGCATATTCGCACATCACTCCATTGCGCTGTACCCCTAACGTTTCATTATGCTCACAGGCATTGACACGACCATTACGACAGGAAGCACATTTACCACAATTGGTATATGGATTCAATGTCACGTTCATCCCTTTTTCGAAGCCGGCCGGAACATCCGGACCGATCTCCTCAATCACCGCTCCTACCTCATGTCCCGGGATTACCGGTAACTTCACCATTGGATTACGCCCCAAAAAGGTATTCAGATCAGAGCCACAGAAACCCACATACTTGATTCTTACTAATACTTCACCGGCACCAACGGTCGGTTTTTCCAGTTCAACCACCTTCATTTCGGAGGGATTGACAATTTGAACTGCTTTCATTGGATATGTTTGATAATAAGTTTATTAATCGATTACTTTATAACCTTTCCAGCCGTAATATGCACAGAAGACAAAACAAATCATCGGTACACAATAGGCCATATAATAGATATGCTCATTGGCATGCATGAAATAAGCCGTCAACTGTGGCAGGCAGGCATTGCCGACAATAGCCATTACCAGAAATGCCGAACCGCTCTTTGTCTGACTCCCCAGTCCTTTTAGCGCCAATGAGAACTGCGTGGGGTACATTATAGACATAAAGAAAGAGATAGCCAACATTGCGTATAGCCCGATCATACCTCCCCATATCATCACCACCCCGCACAAAAGAATATTCATCAAGGCGTAAACCAGTAGCATATCCTGTGGACGGAATTTCACCATCAATCCGGTACCGATCCAACGCCCCAAAAGAAATGCGAGCATATACAATCCGAAGAAGGTAGTCGCTGTATCTTCCGGCAATCCGGCATAAGTGCAACAGTAAACCAGGAACAGACTGTTTATCGCCGTCTGTCCGCCGTTATAGAAGAATTGCGCAATCACTCCCCACCGCAAGTGTGAGTGCTTCAATACACCGAAGTCTATCAGTTTTTCTTTCTGGCTACCCTCTTTCGTTTTACCCGAAGAAGTCGTTTTATCGGAAGAAGCCGTTTCTCCTTCGTCCCCAATCTTCGGCAATTTTGAAAAGACGAAAACGACGGCTATGGCAATCAACAGTATAGCCAATATCAGATAAGGGAGTTTCATGGCATCCGTTTCCAATTGGATATAGGCCTGCCAGCCTCCCGGATAATCAACAGGTAGGGTATCGCGTGTGTAATGAGTTCCGCTAAGGATGAGCTTACTCAAAAACATGGCAGCGATAAAAGCTCCGAGTCCATTGAAAGACTGCGCCAGATTCAATCGGCGGGGAGCAGTTTCGGGTGCTCCTAAAACCGTCACATACGGATTGGCAGCTGTCTCCAGAAAGCACATTCCCGTAGCGATAATAAAGAAGATACAGAGGTAAGCCCAATATTCTTTTAAAATGGCGGCAGGAAAGAATAGCAGACCTCCGATTGCTGCTAATACCAGTCCGAAAATAATTCCCGCCTTATAGCTGTAACGTTTCATAAACATCGCTATGGGGATGGGGAAAATAAAATAAGCCAGCCAGTAGGCAGTCTCGGTAAAAGAGGCTTCAAAGGTATTCAGTTCACATGTCTTCATCAATTGCCGGATCATTGTGGGAAGCAGATTACTGCTTATTGCCCACAGAAAGAAAAGGCAGAAAACTAACGCTAAAGGTATTGTATATGTATTCTTTTTCATGGTATAAATCTTGTTTCACGATAAGGATGTTTTCTCTATCATTCGGACATGTTCTTGATGTAAGGAAGTACGGGGAGATCCGTAAATCCATAGAAGTTCCGGGCATTTTCTCCCAAAAAGAGTCTTTTGTCCTCTTCCGTCAGCTCGGAAGACTTCACCACAAAATCGTATGACATCTTATAGGTGATTGCTGTAATGGTGCGCGGATAGTCCGATCCCCACATCAGTTTCTCCATGCCAACCAAATCCGCCGCTTCCCGAATGGCTTTCACTGCTCCTTTGAAAGGATAAAATTCATCATTGAAAAGCCAGGTGATTCCGCCGGATTCAATCATCACATTGGGATGACGTGCCAGGCGGATTTGTTCTTTCCAGCCCGGACGTGTCACCATTCCGAAGTGCCCGACAGCTATTTTTAGGCGGGGACATTCCTGAATAATCTCTTCCATTTCGGAAACCTGTGTTGCTCCGTCAGCCAAATCGATGGAAAGCATGACATTCTGTTCTTCCATAGAATGAAACATCTGCATCATTTCCTCATTATTCAGCATTACCCGTCCTTCTTTTAACAACAAGCGCTGGGCAGGTATTTTTATAGCCTTAAAACCTTTGGCTATAAGCTCTTTCGCCTGCTCCAAGAATCCAGGTTTGCGAAACTCGCACATTCCGCAGACAAAGAAACGGTTGGGATAATGGGAAACGATTTCTGACAAATAATCATTCTGAATACCGTCAATAAACTCTTGGGTAATGACAGCCGCAGCCACTTGCGCATAGTCCATATTCGAAAGAAAAACTTCCGCGCTATTCACTCCGTCTATCATAAAGGGCGGAACCATTTGCCGGATTTCTCCCATAAATTCCGAACGGCCATTTTCCAAAGTCCGGATAGGCAATCCGTCCACAACAGTATCCTGTCGTAACCACAGATGGGCGTGCGCATCAATAATTGTATAATCCATACGAATGACGCTGTTTTATGAGTTTGCCCAACTTACACGTTTCTGCTCTCCGATCATCTCCTGCACTTCCCGAACGAGTTCCCAGTCAATAGGTTCTTCGATGAAAGCGATGTTCTTTTTCACATTCTCCGGATTAGTTGTACTAAATAAAGTCGTTGCTATACGGGGATTGCTGACGGAGAACTGCATAGCCAGCTTCTCAATCGGATAATTCTTAGCTTTGCAATGTTCCATTGCTTTACGGCAAGCCTCTACCAAGGGTTTGGGAGCCGGATGCCAGGCAGGCACGCCACGTTCACTCAACAGTCCCATTGAAAGCGGAGAAGCATTAATCACGCCGATTTCTTTGGATTCGAAGTAGTCCAGGAAGTCTGCTAATTTATCATCACACAGGCAATAATGGCAGAAGCTAAGCACAGATTCAATCGTACCGCTTGGTGAATGGTCGATTACCCATTTCAGGTTTTCAAGTTGCAAGTCGGTAATTCCAACGTGTCCTACCACTCCTTTTTCACGCAGCTCTACCAAAGCCGGCAGAGTTTCGTTAACCACCTGATTCAAATCGGCAAATTCCACATCGTGTACATTTATCAGATCGATAAAATCTATATTCAGACGTTCCATGCTCTCATACACACTTTCTGTCGCACGCTTTGCAGAGTAATCCCACAGATTCACTCCATCTTTTCCATAACGTCCCACTTTGGTAGAAAGGTAATAACGGTCGCGAGGAAGATCTTTAAGCGCCTTCCCTAAAACAGTTTCCGCTTTATAATGTCCGTAATAAGGAGACACATCGATAAAGTTCATTCCTGCCTCAACAGCAGTAAACACAGCCTGAATGCCTTCTTTTTCTTTCAAATCATGGAAAACTCCTCCTAAAGAAGAAGCTCCAAAACTAAGAGATGATACTTTCATCCCTGTCTTTCCGATTTCATGGTATTGCATACTTTTAGGTTTTAAATCATTTTGTATGCGACAAAAATAGGTCAGTAATAGTTTCAGTGCAGCAGAGAGCGGTCGAAAAACCAACGTAACGGTTTACGTAAAAAATATTGCTTCAGATGCTTTTAATTTTCCGGGAATGTGCTTTCTTTGTAAAAAGAATCTAAGTTGCAGACTTTCAAATGGAAAACCGGAAACATACTTCACTCAAAGATCTCGCCCAAGCATTGGGGGTATCAATTCCTACTGTATCCAGGGCACTAAAAGATAGTCCGGAAATCAGCCGTGAACTTTGTGCTAAAGTAAAGGCACTGGCTAAAGAGATGAACTACCGTCCCAATCCTTTCGCCATGAGCCTGCGGAAGAATGCACCACGTATCATCGGAGTGATCGTTCCGGATATTGTCACTCATTTCTTTGCATCAATTCTGAATGGAATAGAGAATATGGCTATTGCCAACGGATATTTCGTGATTATCACGACCTCACATGAGTCTTACGAGCACGAAAAAAGAAATATTGAGAATCTGGTCAATATGCGCGTGGAAGGTATCATCGCCTGTCTGTCTCAAGAAACAACCGATTTCTCCCACATCTCCGCCTTGAAAGACATCAATATGCCACTTATCCTGTTCGACCGTGTTTGCCTGACCGACCAATTTTCATCGGTGATAGCAGACGGGGCACAATCCGCACAGATGGCTACACAGCATCTCCTGGATAATGGAAGCGAGCGGGTAGCTTTTATCGGAGGAGCTAATCATCTAGATATTGTAAAGAGAAGAAAACATGGCTATCTGGAAGCCTTGCGTGAGAATCGTATTCCAATCGAAAAAGAGTTGGTAGTCTGCCGGAAGATTGATTATGAGGAAGGCAAGATTGCGACTGAGACATTGCTATCTCTCCCCCAACCGCCTGACGCTATTCTTGCGATGAATGATACATTGGCTTTCGCGGCTATGGAAGTTATCAAGAGCCATGGTCTCCGCATACCGGATGATATCGCTATTATCGGATATACGGATGAACAGCATGCTAATTATGTGGAACCGAAATTATCAGCTGTATCACATCAGACCTATAAAATGGGAGAAACTGCCTGCCAACTACTTATCGATCAGATAAAAGGAGATAAGACTATCAAGCAGGTGACGATTCCGACACATTTGCAGATTAGGGAGAGTAGTATAAAAAAATAAGGGAAACGTCTTATTAAAAGAAGTTTTATAGACAAACGATTCTACTTTTTATTTATAAATACTTACTTTTGCAGAAACAGATAAAACTCTATGAAACCGAACTACCTAACTATTCTAATTACAACACTATGCATTTTCTTTAATGCGTGTCATAATTCAAACACTGCCCCTCAATTACAATTAGCAGATTCATTAATAGACAAACGTGCTGACAGCGCATTATGCATATTGGAAAAGCTATCTATTGAAGAAATATCTAATAAATCAGCAAAAGCCATGTATGCACTATTATTAACAGAAGCTTTAGATAAGAATTTCAAATCTCACCGCAATGACTCTCTAATTCTAATAGCAGTTGACTACTATAAGGATAACAGTAATAATAAGCTCAAAACAAAAGCTTATTATTATCTCGGAAGAGTGTATCAAGACAATAAAGAATATATAAAAGCAACAGAAGCTTATCTAACAGCTTTAAAAACAGCATCCCCAAACCAAGCTCCAATATTACAAATATACAATAACCTGGCTTTATGTTACGAGAGTCAAGAGTTTTATCTTCCGGCTATCAAAATATATAAAGAATCATACGCAACTGCAGAAAAAATGCAAGACAAATATGGAATTTTACACGCAACCCGAGGATTAGGCAATGTTTATGCAATACAAGATGAGGAAGAAAAAGCATTATCTTACGCAACTATATACTTTATTGTACCAACGATTGTGTATAATGACTGGTTGGACTTTAATGTGCCAATCTGCGACTTAGCAGATTGGCATTGTTAAATCCACATCAGTCGTTTTCAGAATCATTTTCTTCTTTTGCAACTTCTATCGTTGTATTCAACAACTCTTCTAATGTCTCTTTCAAAGTATCACCCAGCGATTCTTCAAGTGTCTGGCTTAAAGTTTTCATAAGTTATTTGCTTTTTAATTGATATAATATGTATCAATTCGTCTGTTCATGGGCTTTCACGAATTATTTTTCATTTTTTCTTAAGATTTTTCTCCAAAACTGAAATTATTCTTCATCCGCGTGTACAATTTCTCTATTAACAAAAACAATTGTACGCATGAAACCATTCCACTCACTACTTCAAATGATAGATACCCTGCATACCGAAGAGGATTGCAGAGAGTATCTTGAAGATATGCGGTGGCATGGTGAGCCTGTTTGTCCGCATTGCGGCTCTATATCTAAGCATCACTATAAACTGACTCAAAAAGGAGAGCTCAAAGGTTTATACAAGTGTAAAGATTGTCGGGAACGGTTTACGGTTCGGATTGGTACAATGTTTGAAGATTCTAATCTTCCGTTAAAGAAGTGGTTCTATGCTATCTTTCTGTTCCTTTCGCATAAGAAAGGCATTAGTAGCTGCCAATTGGCGCGTGATATTCATGTTACCCAAAAGACAGCATGGTTTATGCTGCACCGCATCCGTCATAACATAAAGGATGATGATGCAACTTTTGATGATATGACTCAAATGGACGAAACCTATATGGGTGGTAAAAGTAGAAGTCATGGTAACGGAACACAAGGTCGTAGCCTCAAGGAAAAAACACCTATATTCGGCATGTTTTCAGACGGTCTTGTTTATGCCCAAGTAGTGCCAAATGTTCAGAAAACAACTTTATACCCTATTATCAAGGAACGTGTACGTGAAGGTTCTACAATCATTACAGATGAACTAAATGTATATAACGCATTAGGTAAAGATTATGAGCATAAGACTATTCCACACAAGCAACATATTTACGCTTTGAACGGATTTCATACAAACTCAATAGAGGGATTTTGGAGCCACATCAAGCGTGGTATCAAAGGTATCTACCACCTTGCGAGCAAGAAACATCTTTCTAAGTATTGCAAGGAGTTTGTATTTCGGTACAATACACGTAAACAAACAGATGGCGAGCGTTTCAATGATTTCTTGCAAAGTTTCACGGAACGGTTGTACTATGGCGAATTGTTAATGAAACCGGAATGGATATGGGAATCAAATTAAGAAACAATTATATAAGTAGTCTGTGATTTGTCTAAAGCATATTTGTCTGTTTCCACCTTTTTTGTTTACTTTGTACACTAACTAAAAAAGGAGGTATAAGAACAGATATTATTTCTAAATAGACATATTGCATAACTTGCAGACAATTATTTGACTTGGTAAAATCTGGTAAATTTTAAATGAAGTTCAAAATAATGAGTCTAAGTATAGTTTGCACCCTCAATCGAGGGCGCAGACTGCTTTTTCTTATTTGAACTTCGGGCTTACCAGAGCCTTACCAATCAATGAGGAAGAGTATGTTTGTGCCCTTTTTTTGTATCTACTCATTTGATTATCCAAAAGGCAAAACTCTTCTCTAAAAGTCTATAATACATATATCAAATATTAATCATTAAAGAAAGGAGAAACCTATGGGTAAAATTGCAACAAGGGCGTTTTGTAACACGCTAAAACCAGGTGCATTTAGTTCGGAACTAACCCGATGTCCGACAAAAAGTGAAATAGAAGAAATATCTGGCTTCTTCGTGAATGGATCATATGCCAGTAACCAATTAGTAATGGAGGAAGATGTTATAGGTCCTGTTGCAATTATTGTGGTTGGAGCTAGTGGCAATATCGTTAAAACTCAAGTATAAATTAAGTAACAAGAAAGTGCCTTTGTAAGGATGCAACCTGCTTTCTTGTAAACATCTCATCCCAGTGGTTGCGGGATAAATCAAGTAAAATTATGAAAACAAAAATCTTTTGTATGATGGTACTGTGTGCCGGTTTGCTGGTTGGGTGTGATAAGGAAGAAGAATATGAGCCAATCAAACCACCTATTGAAGAGCCAGATGAACCTATTACTACACCATCTACTGATGATATTATAAAAACTAAAATAGGAGACATTGATATGATAGTAGGAAGCAATGAATGGAGATGTATTGCGTATGGTGATGGAAAATATGTAGCAGGTAACAATCAAGGACAAATAACTACGTCCACAGATGGGAAAACATGGGCAACTCCCAAAACAATCCCTAATATTAAGGTATTTAGTGATATAGTCTATGGTAATGGTAAATTTATAGCAGTTAGTTATTTTGGAGCATCAAAAGGACAAGGATATATAACAACCTCTACGGATGGCGTTAATTGGACTACTCCAAAGGTGGTGGGTGATGGCTTTGGTTGGAACGGAGTTACGTATGGTGATGGAAAATTTGTTGCAGTTGGTTCAGGAGGCTACATCGCTACTTCCATTGATGGCGTTAATTGGACTACTACAACTCCCTATAATGTGTCTTGGAGAGGTGTTATTTATGCTGCAAGCATGTTTGTAGCTGCAAACAATAATAAGTATATAGCTTATTCTACTGATGGTGTAACGTGGACTATGAATCAATATTCGAAAGACTCTTGGCAAAGAATAGCCTATGGCAATGGAAAATTCGTAGTACTGGGTACTAACGGATATAGTATGACTTCTACAGATGGTAAATCTTGGACTACGCCTGTGAGATTTGCAGAATTTTTATCTGGTAGAACTTGGCAAGATATTATATTTGCTAATGGAAAATTTATCGCAGTTGCAGGACTAGGATATATTTCGACATCCACTGATGGAATTAATTGGACTACTCCCGAACAAATAAAAGATGAATCAGGTAAAGTAGTTACAGCAACTCTCAATGGTGTTTGTGCTATGCCATAGACAATCGAACTCTATATCAAATATTAGTAGGGCATGCTAGGAAACTGGCATGCCCTATTCTGTATTGTTAAAAAATAAGTAAATATGTGATAAGGAATTTATGGTTGATGTTATATTCCCCAACTAGTACTGTTTATTTTACAATATTCTGATGATATAACTAATTAAGTTAGTTTTCCTAATTGATCTTCTAATTTTTTTAGAGATTTATTCCACCTTCCTATCTTATTTATTTCAGTCCTAGATATCAGACCATTTTTTACAGCATTATAAAGTAACATTTCTAAAGTGGGAACATCATAATATACATAGTTGTTCACATCAGATAAAAGTTTTTTTATGTGTTCGGCTAAAAAACCTTGTTCCCAAAAGGTCTCAATTTTAAAGTTAGTATGTTGGTTGCGCATAGCTGTATAATGGGTGTCACCTTCTTGAGGAACTAGTTCCATATCCCACTTATATTCACTTTTAATAAAATCTATATCAAGGAATACAATAAACATTTCATCAACCTTGTCACGAGTTAAAGCCAAAGCTAAAGCTATGTCATCTAAATTATGCTTATCATCAGATAATTGCCACACCGATAATGTATGTTCAGATGTTCCTAATTCAGATACTGCATCTGAATCAAGAGAAGGACCAACAAACCAAGCGTTATCGTTTATTTTACGTGCGTAGAGCATCTTTCTTTTAATGAATGTAATAAAGCGTTATATTTCATTTTGAGCCACGGCTCCTCTGGCTCGTCATATTTACGAAGTAGATTAAGAGATTCACAATTTCCCCAATGCCCAAACAAATTAAATGAAGCGGCTCTAACCTTAATTGATTTTACACTGAAAGCGCATAAGGCAATAGTTTGTGATACAGGAAATAAGTCTTCATAATCATAATCGTTTAACATGGTAAGTAGTTTTACTAACAAAGATTCATCCATCTTTTCCTTTGCCATTGTGTCTATAAAGTATTCTTCAATTAGAGACAAAGTAGCATCCTTGTTTTCGCTAAGTAACATTGACAACATTTCTGTTGCTTGATTATCTTCTCCGCTAATAAAGCGTGTTGACTTTATTAAACGGAGGAAAAAAGTTCTATGTTTTGCTTTGAAATCTTCATTACTCAATGGAACAACTCTGGATGCTGATGTCGTCTCGGACAACGTCTTAATTGAAAATGACATCTCTTTAATTTTATTAAAATATACATTCTCTGTGTCATCGATCCACCAGAATGTCTGAGCTTTTGGCTTTGGCTGGTATTCACGCAACCAATCTATCGACATATTCGTATTTGATAAAGTCTTAAATAAGTTGTCAAAATCTGATGTTTGTTCAATTACATCTGTTTTTTGGCTAATAATATCTATATCTGAAAAGTTATTCATGCAGAATCAGTTTTTTGTAATTTTGTACAGTATTCTCAATAGTTGTACTCGCCTCATTCCAAAATTTGGTTTGTAGTTGTTCAAGAGCATCAGGGGGCGTTCCTATAATTGTATTGATATCCATATCAAGCAAAATTCTATCAATAGGTACTTCTGTACCAATTTGCATAATATTTCTTGATAAAGTATATACATTATTTATGGTTAATGTTTTGTTTTTATCTTCAACCTTAGAACGTAAAACTTTTCTTATTTGCCATTCCACAGGAAACTCATCTTGAATATTGACAACTTTTCCATAAACTTTATCCAATAACGAAACATCTATGTTAAAAAAGATAGTAGAACAGAGTGCCAATCTTGTAAATGGATCTAAATATGCTTTAGATATAGCAATTATGATACTTTTAACCTTTTCTAAAAAAGTATCTATTGTTTCGGCTTTATTAGTACAAACAATATCAAATCGATTTGAACCAATTGATACCTTTAAGGTATCGTCAAGATACTTCATATCTAAAGATATCACATTCTCTTGGACAACACCTTGAGGGGTAAATTTAAGCCCTAATCCTTTATTAACAGATGGCAACAATCCCAACCCATTAAATGCTTCTACAAATTTTGGTAGAGTATGCTCATCAATATTAATTGGTGTACTTACAAATAACGTAGCTCTATGGTTAATTACTTCTGTTTCCATGATATCTATTATGTTTTTGATTTCAAATATAGTGATTACTTTTATCTTATAATCAATATTTTCAATATTTTATTATATCAGACTATCATATTTAGAATGATTTATATTTTCTGTAATAAAATACAAGAAAATAAATAAAATTAATGCACTACTCAAATTATTAGAATTGTTGATATTTTATCTATTATGTATCAAAATGAATAATGATTAATTTGAATTATTTATTTTATCTTTTTCAACCAGTAATTACACACACAATCGTTGGTACAATAAAGTATATAGTTGCGTAAAAATGAAAGTTAGACAGCCGATAGAGCATCGCTCTACTAACCACCCCGATCCTGTGCGAGTGTATATAAACAATTCATTATTAGAGGTTGAATTTGAGCATCCATCCAAAGATGTAACAATCACAATCATTAATTCTGAAACTGGAAAAACAATCTACTATGAAAAAATTACATTTTTAGAGAAAGTCAGACTCATTGATTTATCCGAAGAAGATAAAAAGGCTGAATACACTCTTGAAATATCTACATCTTCGTGGTTCACAACAGGAATATTTACGATTGATTGATTTATATTATGAGACTTACCCTATACTATATATCAGCCACACTGATAGTATTATTCTATGCATCTTGTAATTCTCATCGGAGTTCCAAACACACCGAAAAAGATATAATAGCTGAACTTGATGGAGAAGTAATATATGCTAATGAGATAAATACAATTATAAAGCAAGAACTTTATGACGAGCTTTGCAGAATTCATGAAATCAAGAAGAAAGCTCTTGAGCAATTGATAAATGTCAAACTACTACAGAAAGAAGCCAACAAGAAACAGATGAGTTATCTAGAATATATAGATGATTATACAAACGCTCAAATAGAACAGTGCGGAATAGATTCTCTTTTAAAACGGTACAGGCTAGAATCAATTACAGAATTCCGAGGAAAAAGTATATATAGCGTAGCAATAGATTCTCCTACCGGTAAAGCCACGCGCTCATTTCATTTGAAAGGAACTATTGTCAACGATTTACTGGACTCACTAAAAAGGAATAAAAAGATAACTAAATATCTCTATCCTCCAAAGAGTCCAAGAGTTGACCTAGATAACCTGCATACCTACTACAGGGGCAATCTAAAATCAGAAGTCTCTGTCATTATAATATCTGATTTTGATTGTGAATCCTGTATTAATGCTCATTCCCTTTACAATTCAATATATGAAGAATATAAAGATAAAGTAAAATTTGGATATATCCACTATTCGGCAATGCCAACATTCGCTGAAATAGCAAGTGACGCAGCGAACAAGCAAAATAGATTCTGGGAATTCCAAGATTCATTATATGCATATAGAGGATATATTGACTCTACAGCCGTATTCAAAATAGCTCACAATATGTCTATGGACATAAACAAATTCCAAAATGACATAGCAAGTAACGACGGGAAAAAAGCAATTGAAAACACAATCAATCAATTAGTGCTGCTTGGAGTGTATGCAACACCAACACTTATCATCAATGGACGCCTAATAGTTGATTCCAATTCAAAAGAGGAAATCTGTCATCTTATTGATGAAGAACTTTCAAAATAACATTATTAACGAATTAAAAAAATGTATTATGAAGAAAATTATCTTTTTATGTTTCTGTGCTTTATTAGCATCTTGCGCTTCAGATGAAGATCTGCAAGACATAAACACTAATGAGATAGAGTTGGCAAACATGATCAACGACTATGAACTAGTCTTAAAAGGCTATTCTCTTGATGAATTAAAAAAGGAAAAAGATGAACTAACCCCAACAACACAAGAAGAAACTGTTGCAGAGCCATGGCTTATTAAAGCCATGCAAGATTCCATTGCTCAAATCCAATTCTCCGATAATATTCGTACAAGGACGGAAGCAGGAGCATACACAAGGGCAGTTAATATGGAGGGAGTTTTTAAGTATGAAACCTGCGGGGGATATCGTGAATTTGTATACTTTATGGACTGTGAAGATGGTGGAGATACACATTCAACAGGAAATATAGGAGCAACTAGAGTAGATGGAAATGGGAATGTAGAGTTTCACTTTTGTGTTATACCTGCAGGCTATGCAACTGGCGGAGTATTAGCTTTTTATCAACCAAGTTTGTATTTGGATAACATGTATGTAGTTAAGCGGCATCACGATAATGAAGACCATAATAACAAAAATCATATTATAAACAATGCAGGTTTAGTCTCATTTGGTCCAAATTATTTCGATAAAAACACCGGTTTCTTTTGGAAAATCGGAGGGGTAATTTCTGGTAAATTATCATTCAAATATGGGGTACTTGGAACTGCTCCAATACCTGGGCCCCATAATATTTTATGGATTGATGATGAAAACGGGAAAAATGCTAATCATGCTATTATGTGGAGTCGAATAAATAATCCCAAAGGGATTGATTTACCAGCAGAAAAAGATTTTTATGGCATTACTCCTGACAGAAATACAAGATACGAGATAATTCAGTTTTAGAAATAATTCATAGAATAAAAATCATATCTAAACCAATGCTATATTAATAATAAGCTCCCTTATTCTATCCTTTGCCATAGATGAAATAGGATTAGAATAAGGGAACTTTATTTTAATAAATTCTAAATGGTAATAAGTAATTATTTTTCGCACTTTAACATTTGAACATCAAATACTAAAGTTGAATAACCTAAAATAGTAATTGAAGAACCTGTTGGAGTATAATCGCTACTACCATAACCATATTTCCACGGAACATACACTTCCAAACGTTCACCAATTTTTCTTCGTTGCAATACCTCTGACAAACCAGTCACAAGCCCATTAATTGTAAATTCCGCAGTTCTTGAAAAATCAATGCTAGGATTCGCTTCAGTAAAAGAGCCATCAAACACTTCCCCTATAAAGTTATCTTGTTTATCAACATAACCACCAGTATTACCCCAAATGATATAAGAACCTTTATAATATACAGTAACCTCATCTGTTGCCCGCGGGATAATATCTTGAATCACTCCATCACCCACAGGAGTTTTCTTTTTAAAATAGATAGGAACTCCAGGATATGCAATCATATGAATAGAATCCAACTGACCACGTGTAGCGGTATTTGCATAAGCATTGGCTATTGAATCTATAAAAGCTTCATTACGTGCACGCCAGTTATCATATTTGCCCGTCTCTTCCGTTTCACTGCAAGCAGTGAACGCAAGAGCCAGCAATACTAAGGAGAATAAATAGATCTTTTTACTCATTCGTCAAAGGTTTATTGTAAAGTTTTCAATAGAGAAGTGATGCTTACTCTGTCTGCAATAATGTTATTCAGTTCAGAGATAGCTACACGCTCTTGTTGCATGGTATCGCGATTACGCAATGTCACGCAGTTATCTTCTAATGTCTGATGATCGACTGTTACACAGTACGGAGTACCAATAGCATCCTGACGGCGATAACGCTTACCGATACTATCCTTTTCGTCATATTGGCAATGGAAGTGGAACTTCAGGCTGTCAATAACTTCACGGGCTTTTTCAGGCAGACCGTCTTTCTTCACCAACGGCATAACTGCCAGTTTCACCGGAGCCAAAGCAGCAGGCAATTTCAGAACCACACGGCTTTCACCATTCTCCAATTGCTCTTCGCAATAAGATGCGCTCATGATGCTAAGGAACATACGGTCAACACCGATAGAAGTTTCGATTACGTACGGAGTATAAGACTCATTCAGTTCCGGGTCGAAGTATTTGATGCTCTTGCCGGAGAACTTCTCATGTTGAGACAAGTCGAAGTTAGTACGAGAGTGGATACCTTCCACTTCTTTGAATCCGAACGGCATCAGGAATTCAATATCAGTAGCAGCATTTGCGTAGTGAGCCAGTTTATCGTGATCGTGATAACGATAGCTTGCATCGCCGAAGCCAAGAGCTTTATGCCATTTCAGGCGGATTTCTTTCCATTTCTTGAACCAGTCAAGTTCAGTTCCCGGTTTTACAAAGAACTGCATTTCCATCTGTTCGAACTCACGCATACGGAAGATGAACTGACGGGCAACGATCTCGTTACGGAAAGCCTTACCAATCTGTGCGATACCGAAAGGAACTTTCATACGACCCGTCTTCTGTACATTGAGGTAGTTTACAAAAATACCCTGTGCAGTTTCCGGACGAAGATAAATCTTCATTGCTCCTTCGGAAGTAGAACCCATTTCAGTAGAGAACATCAGATTAAACTGACGAACTTCTGTCCAGTTCTTTGTACCGGAGATCGGGCATACGATTTCTTCATCAATAATGATCTGACGCAATTCTTCCAGATTACCGTCGTTCAGAGCTTTAGCAAAGCGAGTGTGAAGTGCGTCACGTTTTGCCTGATGCTCCAATACACGTCCGTTGGTAGAACGGAATTGAGCCTCATCAAAAGATTCACCGAATCTCTTGGCAGCTTTCGCTACTTCTTTATTAATTTTATCATCATACTTAGCCAGCTGATCTTCGATCAACACGTCAGCACGATAACGTTTTTTAGAGTCTTTATTGTCAATCAAAGGGTCATTGAATGCGTCTACGTGTCCGGAAGCCTTCCAGATAGTAGGATGCATAAAGATGGCAGAGTCGATACCGACAATGTTCTCGTGCAACAGCACCATGCTGTCCCACCAGTATTTCTTGATGTTATTTTTCAATTCAACGCCCATCTGACCGTAGTCATACACAGCGCCTAGTCCGTCGTAGATATCGCTCGAAGGGAATACGAAACCATACTCTTTGCAATGCGATACAAGCTTCTTAAAAACGTCTTCTTGTGCCATTTTCTTTTCTATATCTATTAATTTGAATTTGCTTTTTTCGTAAAAAGTGCCACAAAGATAGGGATTTATCTCATAAATAAGACAGGGAGGGTATTAATTTATCTTATTTACCCAACAACCACTTCCAAACCGGTATTACCTCAATCGCACATTTTTCCAACTCAATCCGTTCTTCATCGTCATACGTTATTATCAATAACTGCCGACATTCAAATACCTTATTCAATTTTACTAATGCCTGAACTTCCCGTTGGAAAGTCTCATCAGAGAGATTCATGGTATAACAGACCTGTATAGCCACTCCTGTATCAGGCAAATAAAAATCAACCTCTACATTTCTATTATAAAAGAATACAGCATCATCCGTCCCATAACGCCGCAATAGTGTCACAGCAACCAAATTCTCAAGCAACGAGGTATCAGCATCCAAAAGAAGCAAATTGAGAATGCCATTATCCGCAAAATAATATTTCGGATTAGTTTCACGCTCCACCAATTTATCCGCAATATTTTGTATAGGAATCAGCAGGCAAGCATCTTTGGCATATTCCATGTAGTTAATGACAGTATTCTTCGATATTTTCACTCCGGTTGAAGCTACAATATTAGTTATACGAGTAAACGAAACCGGTTGCTTTATACTTTCGGCCAATTTGCGGAAAAGGATGCGTAAAGCAAAAGTATTTTCGATGGAATGTCTTGCAGCAATATCTCCTAAATATATCTTTTGGTAAACACTTGTCAGATAATCCCGTTTTGCGGCAAGCGATGCCCCTTCCGGGAAACCACCGGAACGAAAATAATCATTGAATATACGCTTTATTTCTGCCCGGCTCTCTGTTGCAAACAAAGAATTCTCTGTAACTTCAACCCCATTAGCATAAAGAAACTCTTTAAAATCATAAGGGTATACATGTACTGTAATGTATCGTCCCCCCAAAGTGGTAGCTACATCCTGACTAAGCATTTTAGCATTGCTTCCTGTCACATAAGCCCTATATTTATTATCAGCCAATCGCCGAACAAACTTGTCCCAACCATCAATATTCTGAATTTCATCCAAGAAAAGCATCGGCCTGTCTGTTGACATCTCGGCATGTACTTCCAGTATGAGATTTAAATCTGCCGCCGTCATTCCAATCAAACGTTCATCTTCAAAGTTCACATATAGCATTTCATTCCAAGTATGCCCACTATGCAAAAGTTCCTGTATCCGTTGATAAAGTAAAAACGATTTTCCTGCTCGCCGGATACCTACAAATACATAATTTCCAAACTCTTCAAACTGAAAGCTACGAGGTATAACTTGATGTTTGACCACCTCATTTCTATTATCTAATAGAACTTCTTTTAGTATTTCTCTTCTAATCATATTTCAAGATATTGTTCTAACCACTGAACAAATATAATCTAATTCTGTTCAATTAACAAGACAATATTGCTTTTTATTCAACTATTCGTCGATTTCCGGCTCTTCCACAAAAGGAATTCTTCTGTATTTGTGTTATCCCTACATCCGATATTTCTAATAGTTCATAAAACTGTCCAAAAGAGAAGCCCAAGCCTCATTAAGTAGTGGCAGATTTTGTTCGCGGGCAAGAACAATGTCGCATTGGCGACAGAAATCTTCCAAAAGTGCTTCGGTTTTAGCATCTTCCACTTGTATTCTTTGAGGTTTACCGGCATTCCGACGAAAAATTTCAGCAAGTTCCATAAGCATTAACACAGGACTTTTCTCGAAATCATCTCCACAAAAAAACAGGGAACAGATATTCAGAATTCGCATCTATACAAAGCAATATAGCCGGAAAATAAGGAACCTCATCCACTTTGCTCTCTACAGGAGCAGGTGCATGAACAATCCGCAGTTGCAAAACGCCAGATGCGGGAAGAGACTTCACCATACTTGTGAGTATATCATTTTCGAACTTCACCACAGCATACCTGTCCTGCACAAAAGCAGGCAACTTAACGGTACTCCATTCGTATGTTCCGTCAGCGGCAGGAATAAGGTAAGGAACAAGTTTTCCCCCTTTCATCGTGGGATAAGCCCCTTTGATGTCGAACCCAAGGGTTTCAAATTTATGCATTGCCAACTGCTCATCCACAGCAATTGCTGCACGAAGTGCTTCAGTAATGTCGCGAGCATCTTTCTCACATGTAATGCCATATTGCACCTTGTACGGTTGAAACCGAGTAAAATCCGGCCATCCTTTGGAACGACAAATCTTCAGACCAGCGTCAGTGGTATATCTGCGAATTATTTTCTTCGTCGCATCATCCAAAGCAGAAGCTGCCACAAAGTCACAATTAATGCAGTCAAAAGTCATCACAGCTTCAAACGTCTCGCAGCCAAAAGTTTGCTGGCTGCCCATTTTCAAAGTCTTCAAATAGGTTGAAAAACCTTTCTTGCCTCTAATAGAATCCAAGGGAGAAATGCTCACCTGCATTGCCCATTACGCTACAATAACCCGTCTCACCATCCGACAAGCGAAAAGCGAACACATCACTGTCAGTTAGTTTTTCCCATAAACAAATGCTGCGAAAACGAAACGCAGCCTCAAACATTTCATCAGTAAGTATCATATTTTTAGTCCAAATTTTATTTGATTACAAATAAACAATAAATTTATCGGTTTCCCTAACTTTACTATTTTTTTCTGCTATAGAAACCTCCAACCTGCTCTCGAGTATTAATTTATCTTATTCCTGAACTTCTTCATCGATTTCCGGTGCCACCATACGGTCATATTCTTCCCGCTCCTGCTCCCGGTCCGCTTTCTTCATTTCTTTGGTAAGCATCTCTTCGGGCATATACAGATTAAAAGGAATACGCATACATTTCATTTTTTTCACTTCCCGGCTAAATTCAGGACAAGCCACGAAATAGACACGTGAAACGGACACCTTTCCCGGAGTTACCTGTTCGGGGCGTTCAAATCCCGGACTGGTCAGTGACGTATGGAATGTGCCAAGTCCTTCGATAGTAACCGGCTGTCCGATAGACAATAAACTACGAATAGCATCAACCATTTCCGTCAATATACCATCTATCTGCCCACGATGGAATCCACTCCGTTTTTCCATGTACTCGGCAAATTCTCTATTCCGAATCGGATCTATCAGTTTTTTGGGTACACCATACCATAATTCTTTTCTTTCTCCCGATGTTAAATCGGCTTTTTTTCTCACTACATAAGGCACTGCCATCGTCTATACTCCTTTCTTTTTTCGTTTATACTCGCGTTCTATTTGACACCCGGGTGTCAACACCATTGAGACCCGGGTCTCAGACATACCAACACCCGGGTGTCAGTGCTCATGAGACCCGGGTGTCAGATAAGTGTTGGCTGCAACAAAATTAAGTCTTTATTATAGGAAAACAAAGGAATTCTTCTATATTTGTGCATCACTACATTATACTAAAGAAAAACATAGAACTATGATTAAGATTCTTCTATTGATAGACTATTCAAGCGAATTTGACAGGAAACTGCTACGGGGACTTGTCCAATACTCCAAAGAAAACGGCCCCTGGCTCTTTTACCGGCTACCTTCTTATTATAGCGCAATGCATGGTGAACAAGGCATTTTGAAATGGGCGAAAGAATGGAAAGCCGACGCCATTATCGGTCAGTGGAATAATGATACGATCGATTTGCAGAAGGAGCTGAATATTCCGGTAGTACTACAAAACTATCATCACCGGAGCGTCACTTACTCTAATTTGACAGGCGACTATAAAGGAACGGGAAGAATGGCAGCCCAGTTTTTTGCCAAAAGAATGTTTCGCAATTTTGCTTATTTCGGTGTTAAAGGGGTGGTTTGGTCTGACGAACGTTGCGAAGGGTATCGGCAGGAAGTAAAACGTATCGGAGGCGAATTTTTCAGTTTCGAATCGGATAAACAAGAAGATGAAATACGAATGGAAGTCAGCCGGTGGTTACAGGAACTTCCCAAGCCTGTTGCCTTATTCTGTTGTGATGATGCACATGCCTTGTTCATTTCCGAAACTTGCAAAATGACGAATATACCGATTCCGGAGGATATTGCCTTATTAGGTGTGGACAACGACGAACTGATGTGTAACATTTCCGACCCTCCCATTTCATCCATAGAGCTCGAAGTAGAAAAGGGAGGATATTCTATCGGCAGACTGGTCCACCGACAAATAAAGAAAGAACATGAGGGTACTTTCAATATTGTTATCAACCCTATCCGTATCGAATTGCGACAATCTACGGAAAAGCACAATATCAAAGATCCCTACATACTGGAGGTTGTGAAGTACATAGAAACCCATTACAGTTCCGACCTGACCATAGAATCTCTGCTTGCAAATATTCCATTATCCCGCAGAAACTTTGAAGTGAAATTCAAAAATGCACTGAACACTTCCATATACCAGTATATTCTGAATTGCCGGTGTAATCATCTTGCAGACTTACTACTCACAACCGACCGACCATTAGCCGATTTAGCCATAGAAGTCGGCTTTAAGGATTACAATAATATCTCACGTGTCTTTAAAAAATACAAAGGATGCCCACCACTTGAATATCGCCAAAAGAAGACTAGCCAGAGATAACCTTTCGTTTTCTGAAGATTAGTTTTCGGATTTAGATTGAATAATATTCCAGTAATTCCGCACTTTTGCCAAGTAAACATCAAATATCTTGATATTATGAAACGAATCTTTCTAGCAACCGGACTATTATTTTTTATATTCCAACTATTATCAGCTCAAAAAACAATACGTATCTATCCAACCGATGATACTTACATACATGGTGGAAACAATAAAGCGAAGTATGACCGTGTGCAGGGATTAGATGATCCCTTACAACTCAAAAGTTATTATAATAAGGCAAAAGTATATCAATACACGACTTATCTCAAATTCGACCTAAGCAAAATGTCTGCAAATCCGGAATGGATACAAAGTATCAAATTGCATATATACGGAAAAAGTCATAGTAAACGAGAACATATCTTGAACGTTTCTTTAACGAATAGTACTTCATGGGCAGAAGACGACCTTTGTTACAACACACATAAGGAAACGGGGAAAAACAAATTTATTACAAATACAAGAGAAGTGCCGGCTGACGGGAAATGGATAACTTGGGATTTAACCGGAAAACTCCAAAGAGACAGTCATCTCAAAGGCAATCTTATCACATTGGAGATCTGTGACAGCACTAATATAAAAGATGAATCGGGAAAAGGTGATATTGTTGTTTTCAAATCGAAAGAAAACAACAAGACATATAGACCTTATCTTGAAATCACTCAACTAAACAAAGATCACATTTTATTATCCGATATAAACATTAATGGTTCTACGATTGAAAACTTCTCTCCTTATCAATTGAATTATACAGTAAAATTGAAAGCAGATGCGAAAGCAATACCTTCCGTAGAAGCCTGCCCGTTCGTAAAAAGCGCAAAAGTAAATATAGAAAGTTCCAATCAACAATCACCAAACGATAGAGAACAGACAACGATTATTTCCGTAAAAAATAAGGGAGAAAGCTTAAATTACAGTATTCATTTCATAAAAGCCCCTATTACTTCAACAACTACAATAAAACAGATTTCAATAGACGGAGAAAAAATAGAATTTTTCAAACCGGGGAAAAAAGAATACCGTTACTACTTACCTTATAATTACAAGCAACAAACGCCTCTAATTTCCATTACAAAAGAAAATCCTAATCAACAAGTTAAAATTACTCCTCCTCAATCCTTGACCGGCAAAAAGGAAGAAAGAACAAGCTATATACAAATAATAAGCGGAGATAGAAAAAACAGCAACACTTATAGAATAATCTATGAAATCCTCCCGCCACTGGATATTTTCATCTGTATAGGACAATCCAATATGTGTGGAAGAGGATATATGGATGAATCAAAAGGTGATTTAAAACCTGTGGACAATACCTTCCTGCTCACTCCCGCACTCAAATGGGAAATTGCATCAAACCCTTTCAACAAATATTCTTCTGTACGTAATGATATCAGCGTACAACAAATAAGCCCTTCGTATGGATTTGCTCATTATCTAAGTCGGCACATTCATTCCAAAATCGGCATGATCGTGAACGGAAGAGGGGGGACATCTATATCCGAATGGACAAAAGGTAGCGGCATCGGACTTTATGAGGCTGCTATCGAGCGTGCGAAAGAAGCACAAAAATGGGGAAGAATAAAGGCAATATTATGGCATCAGGGAGAAGGAGACGACAGGTCAATCTCTCCTGATGAAGACTGGAGTAATCCTTCCAAATATCCATGCAGACTTCGAGAAATGATTACTAATTTCCGAAAAGATCTCAACGAGCCTAATCTTTGGTTCATTGCAGGAGAACTCGGGCACTGGAGAATAGATTCCAAGACTCAACATTCCCGTTCACAAAACTTCAACAATATGATTCGTCAGATCAATAAACATATACCATACACAGATTACGTCAAGGCTGATGAACTTGTATCCAGAGGAGATCTTTCCGATTCCCACTTCAGCAGAGAAAGCTGTATTACATTAGGAGAACGATATGCACAAAAAGTACTCCAATACATATACAATAAAGAAAAGATTGCAATATATGGTAACAAGTTCAATACTCTTACCTTTAAAAATGAATTAGCCGCTAATAACATTGAGCCTTCATTTCTGACAAGAGCCGAACTAAATACACTTTCCATAGATAAGGGGGCTTTGCTGTTATTATCCGGAGAAACTCCACTCCCACCTGAAAGCCGAATAGCCATTAATCGCTATTTATCAAACGGCGGCAATATTATCTTAGTTGGCGACAAAGGATTCGATTATACCCCACAAGCTACCGATGAAGTCCCTTTAATTAAGTTCTCCGATCGATCTTCTTATCAAATAAGTCGTGAAAAGAAGGATTTTAAGGCCGGTTCTTTGGAGAAAGCAATCATCAACATCATCACATTACCTAATGGAAAAGAAGCTTTAGAATTATCTACGACAAGAAAAGCCATGCATAGTACAATGATAAAGATACCCGTTCAAGATAAAGCCAAGCCGGAACTCTCACTTTTAACATTCAATGCGAAAGGTTCTCCATATATGGATTTACTAGCGATAGAAATAGTTGACAATGCAGAAAAAAGATGGTACAACTTTATCAAACTAACCAATACATGGGATAAATATACTATTTCATTCGCAGATTTTGTACCTGAAGATTATAACAACCCCAATGAGGCTTATAGATTATTGCGGCCTGAAAATATCAGAACAATATCCCTCGGTGTGAATTTATTAACTGTATGGCGCGAGAAAGAAATGCATTGGGCAGTCAGCAGCTTATCCTTAGCCAAAAACAAAAAAGATATTTATGCTCCTACCTCCGCCTTGAAACCCATGGAAATTCCGTTTAAAGAAAATAACATTTGTTTCCCTACCTGGCTATTCGATCCATTTTGGGGAGAACGAAATAATTTTCAACCTTATCCCGGCAGTAAGATGGGAACTGACGTCAGTTCCAAATATGATACAAAAAAGAAACGCGAAAGTCGTATTATTCCAATTCATTCCCATTTTTCCTCTCCCAAAGCTGAGCAACCGATTGCTAATCTTGAGTTATATGCCGGAGGAGAATATAAAGGTTCGGCGGTGGCAACATTCAATCTTCCGCCAGCAACAGTCCTCAAGAACCAAGAAAGCCGGAAGGCCCTTTCCAACATGGCAAACTATCTCCTGAAGAAACCTAGAATCATCGCAACCAAACTAAATACCTGTACAACAACCCAAGGTACATTTCCACAATTACGTGTTACCATCAAGAACCCCTTACACCAAACAATGACCGGTACACTACATATTGAGATTGCCGGAAAATTATTATGCAAAGAGAGTAATATCATAATTACTCCCCTGAGAACCAAAGAATACGACATCGTTCTTCCTGAAATACCGGAAGATTTTCCTTTTCAGCATTTCAATTGGCAAATAACGCTAACAACTGATGAGGGAGGAATAACAGATACTTTCTGTGATTCGGTTGACGTAGAAAAAGCAATGCTTTATGCGTTCAAACATCTGATACGCAACCAACAATTTTACCCGGACGGGCGTATCAGTCATCATTATTTCGGAGATGCTTACGGAGTAAGAGCCATGTCTGCCTATCTGCATTTCTTACAAAAAGAGAAACATTGTGGCGCACAAAGCAATAATACTTTACCAATCGTAACTTCTGAAGAAATAGAAAATTGCGTCTTTCGGTTTTATGACATGTTAGCTGACAGACAATCCGAAGACGGCAAACTCCCCATGGGATATTTGGAACATTCAGGCGGATATAATGTTGCAGATGGTGGACAAATAGCCCTTGCTATCGCACAATCCTTACGCTACATAACAGATCCTGTACGAAAAGGAAGATATCAGAGGTTGTGTTCACGCTTCTTTAATTGGGCGGAAACTTTTTATATAGACAGTATACGTTCTGCTTCATTGAGAGAAAGTCACCCCCAGGAGTTTGCAAAAGGGCATGCTAACGAAGGAATGTACGGATTGGGCGAATATGGGAAAAAGAAAATACAAACAGGACCATCCTGGGTAGGAGCAGATATTCTAGCTTTTCAACTCTGCATGGGAATCTTACAGAAAGACTCTACTCAAATGCAATACCAAGCAATTGCAAAACGCAATGCCAATTATTATGTCAAAGCAACATACCCTGCCTCGGGCTACTACCAAGCAGAAGCCTTGTTCTGGGTACGCCTTGCACTACACGATGATAACCTGAATAAAATTATAGATGACAACCTGAGGCGGACTTTCCTCCCGCCTTTATTAAAAGGACGTGAGAATGAGATGTACTTACGAGGAGGACGTTGTACTTTAAATGCCTTACCACTAATATACTATAGAGAATACATCCAAGATTCACCGGAATTACGGGCTGTTTTATTGAAATATATCTGGGCATTCGGTTCCGAAAGTTCATTCAGTTCCATGAAACGTTTATCAGAAGCTTATCCTAAGGCCGTACACGGAGAGTCTTTGGCTGTCTCCAAATATGCAGCATTAAGTGCTCTTTGGGCCATGGAGTTATTAGTGCCAGGTTCTACTATTTTGCAAGAAATGAGGAATTCCCAGAATATCTTTAGCGTAAAATGAGGATTGATTTGCGTATTTCCACTAACTAAAGAGCACTAAATCCTTTACTTTTGTTGTGAGCTTACGTAAAAGATATAAAGCACTTAAATCGTTTAATTCAAATTTACTGTATGAAAAACAAAATCCTTCTATTACTAATTGGAATCACCGCCTGTTCCATGAGCCTGTTTGCACAAGATAGAAAAGTGTCCGGCATCGTAAAAGGGAAAAGTGACCAAGAGCTGATCATCGGAGCAAATGTCCTTATTAAAGGAACAAAGCGGGGAACTGTAACCAACGTTAATGGAAAATTCGCTATTTACGTTGGACAATCCGACAAAGAACTTGAAATAAGTTATGTCGGAATGAAAAGGAAGATAGTCAAACTGGAAGCAAATAAAACCAGTTATATGATTGAATTAGAAGAAGATTATAATTCACTGGATGACGTTGTGGTCATAGGTTACGGAACTCAAGCCAAGCGAGATATTATTGGCTCGATCACGACTATCTCTTCTAAAGATTTGGACTCTAATTCCGGTGGGAATATCAATACAGCTTTACAAGGAAAGATTCCGGGCATGCAAATTGTGTCAACTTCCGGTGAACCCGGAGCCGGCTCATCGATTAAAATTCGCGGTGCGTCTTCCATTAACGGAGGTAGTGAACCACTGTATATTGTAGATGGCGTACCTATTGAAAGCGAGAATATTTCTTCCATCGACGGTGATGCGACGTTTAGTCCCATAGCCGGTATCAACCCAAGCGACATTGAATCTATCGAAGTGCTGAAAGATGCGTCTTCAGCAGCTATTTACGGTTCACGTGCCGCCAATGGCATTGTTATGATCACCACCAAAGGTGGAAACAAGTTTGAAAAGTCAAAGCCTATTGTCACTGTCAGCCATACGTCAAGCGTCGTCTCCATTTCACGCAAGCTGGATGCAATGAACGCCGAGCAATTTCGTACAGCATATAAAGAAGCACGCGCAAACAATAACCAGGTTGCCGAACAAGGTTGGATTGTCAATCCATTCCATCCCTACTACAATCGCACGACAGATTGGCAAGACGTAATATTCCGGACAGCATACCAAACCCGTAACGATGTAAGTGTACGCGGTGGTAGTGACAGTTTCTCTTATGGAGTATCAGCCGGATATCGAGATCTTAAACCAGTAGTTATTAATACGAAATACAACCAAATTAATCTGAGAGCCAATTTCCTTTACAAGGTAGGGAAACGTATCACTGCAGGAACTAAAGTTTCTTTCAGTAACATGGATTATACCCGTATCCTCTCTTCAGGAAGCAACAATTACAGTGCATTAAGAGCCGCCTTGTTCACTAATCCTTGTTTCTCTCCATACGATCCTCTAACCGGTGAAGTGGTAGACTGGCTAGGAGTAAAAGAACAACGTAACCCACTGGCTGTAGCGACCAAAGTTCCTATACACTTTAAACGCAGGTGGTTGACAATGAACCAATATATACAGATAAATCTAATGAAAGGTCTTAACCTAAGAGTCAGTGTATCCGGAGATATCAGCAAAACCAATCAAGACAGTTTCATGCCTAAGGAATTCGATTCCAATACACCAGCTCGCGATAATGGCAAGTTCCGGCAGAGCGAAAGCCAAAGTTTTTTAAACGAAAACACACTGTCATATAACGGAAAAATCAAATCTCATCATTTAAATGTAGTACTCGGACAATCATTCCAACAAGACAGAACAGAAGCAATCGTTTTAAACGGAAACGGCTATATTGACAAATCTGTTATAACCATTCAAAATGCCTCTACTTACACCAACATATCTAGAAGCGAATCAGAAAGGGCACTACTCTCTTTCTTCGGGCGTGTCAGTTATGACTGGAAAGGACGTTACCTCGCGTCAGCCACTCTTCGAAGCGACGGTTCCTCCCGTTTCGGAAAGAACAAACGATTCGGGACATTTCCATCAGCCTCTATCGGGTGGCGCTTTTCCGACGAGAAATTTATGAACTTTGCGAAAAAGATATTACGTGATGCTAAGTTCAGAGCCAGCGTCGGTGTAACAGGTAATCAGACAATTTCGAATTACGCCTCATTGGGTTCTTACACAGCCTCATCCAACAAATATGACGGAAATGTAGAAATTTTGTATAACGCAATGCCCAACGATATTATCGGATGGGAAAAAACAACTCAATATAATATTGGCTTGGATCTTTCATTCTTCAATGGACGTGTAGTATTCAACGCCGACGCGTATCTAAAGAAAACGAATGATTTATTATTTGACTTTCCCGTCCCCAATTACACAGGTTTCTCCTCCGTTCCAAGAAACTACGGAAGTGTAGAAAATAAAGGATTGGAATTTCTGCTTGAAACGGTCAACCTTACCGGTAAATTTAAATGGAAAACGTCATTCAATATTTCCATGAACCGGAATAAAATCACCGAACTTCCCAACAATGAAGATATCATCATAGGAGACTTCTCACTAGGAAGAGTTGGCGAACCAATGGGAGTATTCTATGCTCACAAAGCACTTGGTGTCTACTCCAAAGATGAAGATAACGTTTATATACTGCCCAACGGACAAAAAGACCAGGTACGAAAAGGAGCCTCTACAGGTGCCCCATTTAAAGGCGGTGACATGATTTGGGAGGATATTGATGGAAACGGAGTTATTGACGACAATGACCGCGTCATCATCGGTGATCCCAATCCTAAGTTTATTGGCGGTATGTCTAATACATTCTCCTACAAAGGAGTTTCACTCAATATCATGATGCAATGGTCATACGGAAATAAAATAATGAACGAGTTGAGACGCACCCGTAATGCCATGAGAACAACTAGCAATCTAGGACAAGACGCATTAGCACGTTGGAAAGCACAAGGCGACATTACAAACTTCCCGATGATTCGCTATCAAGACAAAATGGAAAACTTCCGTCCTTCTTCTTTTAACATGGAAGACGGCTCTTTCCTACGCATCAAAGAAATCACATTAAGCTACAATATTCCTCCTAAATGGTGCAAGAAAGTATTCTTGAAATCAGCCAATGTATACATATCCGGCACAAACCTCCTCACATGGAGCAAGTATAGCGGATACGACCCGGAGGTAAACACTTCGACATCACCATTTATCCAAGGAGTTGATAACGGTGCTTTCCCTAAGAGCCGTTCTTATAATCTTGGTGTCAATTTCACATTCTAATCATCCGTAAATACCATCAAATATGAAAATGCTATCTATTTTAATATGCTTTATAGGCACTTGCTTTTCCAGCTGTTCTCTTTTGGAGTTGGAGCCGACTACTTCCTGGACAGCAGAAAACACACCTAAAGAAGAGTCACACTTATACGGAATCTTATACGGAGGATACAATACACTCCAGTCGGATTTGAGTATCAATTTCCTAGCCTATGGCGAAATGAGGGGTGATGCATTTTACAACAACGCATTTAACGTGAATGCTGATAAAGTAGTGAACAATTCACTTGATAATAATATATTTTGGGCTTCATGGTATAATTACTATCGTGTTATCAAACAAGCAAATGCTGTCATTAAGTTTACTCCACAAGTACTTGAAGCAGGCGGCATAAGTGCAGAAAAAGCCGATGATGTAATGGGACAAGCTTATTGCCTACGAGCGTTCACCTATTTCTGGATTATCCGCATTTGGGGAGATGCTCCATTGGTAACAGCACCTTATTTAGACTCCAACGATAGTTTTGACCTCCCCAAAGCTGCTGTTGCCGACATTGTCGAACAAATTCACAGTGATTTAGAAAATGCATCTAACATGATTGATAAAAATTCGACTTCACGAACGACGTTCACCCAAACAGCAGCTTATGCCATCAATGCTCACGTATATGCATGGGAACATAAATATGAAGAAACAATCAATATGGCTGACAAAGTATTGACTAATACCAATTATACTTTAGCGAACTTATACGACGAAAAATATACCGGTACGACAGACGATGTCAAAAACAAAAATTTCAAAGCATTGGTACAAGCCAGCGAATATGCACAAATCTTTAATACCGGACGCAGTAAAGAATCGATTTTTGAATTGGCAAGCAATGTTGCCGATGGAGATGACCAAAAGAATCTAACAACTTATCTAGCCGGCTCATGGCCTATCTTACGCCCTCGCCCTAGATTCGGAAAAGCCATTGACGCTGAAGGAAGCACTTGGAGATCAGCTGCAATACAAGAAGTAGCCGGTAGTAAATACAAAGTCACCAAATTTACAATTGGCTTTGACTACACTGCTGACAGCCGTAACATTGTCATGCTTCGCTTGGCAGACATCATCCTGTTGAAAGCAGAGGCTATTGCCAATCAGGAAGATACAGATGAAAATCGTAAAGTAACAATGAAACTAGTAAACCAAATAAGGAAAAGAGCCGGAGGAAGTGATTACGAGATTCCCGAAGAACAGTTTCTCAATCGCGAAGAATATGACCAGGAAGGAATAAAAGAAATCGTTCTCAACGAACGTAAATATGAATTAGCTTACGAGGGCCATCGCTGGTTTGACCTAATCCGCACAGGCAAAGTATTTGAAGCCGTTAAAAATAGAGGAAACGATATCGGAGAAGACGAATCTCCTGTCATCGAATTGAGTCCTAAAGCACTAGTATGGCCGATTCATTTAGAGGAACTACGTCGCAGCAAGCTAATCGAGCAGAACGAGTATTACAAATAATTTTATCATTTAAAATATGAAAATATGAAATCGACTCATTACATACTATCAATTATAGTACTACTTTTCTCCGGTTGTAATTTAATAACCGATTATAAACTAGACACCAATCCCGATTATCTAAAAGAGGTATCTTTGATACAGTACCTTGAAGAAGGGAAAGAAAGTACACTGACAATGTATTTAGAAGCAATTAAATACGCAGGTCTGGAGGAACAAATTTCAACAGGAAACCGAACACGCATCATTCCTACTAATGATGCTATAAAAAGTGTATTATCAAGTGCCGGAGTAGAACAAATCAATCAACTTTCCAAGGGGGTCATCCGCAATCTATTTTCTTACCTGACTTTTGACGGTACTTATCGTTCTATCGATATGGAAACTGACCAAAGCGTAAAAGGAATAAGTGATTCCGGAGAACCTATTTTCTTAACTCGTAAAGAAGGAGCAAGTGACAAATTCCTACTCTATGTAAACGATAGTAAAGAAATCGACGGACAATCTATCGCTGTCATCCGGCAAGATTATCTTTTCAAGGATGGTGTAGCACATGTCGTAGGTCAATTGCCCCTATATATTAAAAAAGTAAAAGAGACAGACCCGATTCCGGATGATGTCGACCACTCGCAAGCTCCTACTTATAATTTACCTGTGACCGAAGATGCCAATGTATATCATGGCGCTGCCAATACTAACTACAACGGTTCTAATAGATTGAACTATCTTTGTAACCGCGCCTCTCGTTACAGATATACCTTTTTCAAGTTTGCATTATCAGAGGTGGATTTTATAGATAATCTTTTCTCCGCCAAGCTATGTTTTAATGTAAAAAGAATAGTTGGTTCATTCATTCCTTCATGCGCCGTTTATGCAACGTCAAATGAATGGACAGAAAAAACACTTACTTATAATAATCGTCCGGAGTTCGGACTAGAGGTCTCTATTTTCGATTTGTCAACGGCCTGGAATGAAACCGACATCACACAATACATTCAAAATGCATATAATAATTCTGAGACTGAAGTTTCTTTTGGATTAAAAGTGTTGAACGGCGAAGCAATCAGTACTTCTCAAGTAGAGATATATCCGCGAGAGACCTCTTCTACTAATTTGAATAATAGTCCTAATGCTGCCTATATCAAATTACAGGGTGCCATCGACAGTGAGCTCCAGCTAGATCATAATCAACAGATAAAGGGCAGCGCCGGCAGTATCATTACACTGACCAAAGTGCATCTGCAAATGTCTGCCGGCCCCAACGCACAGTATACATACAATGATAATAATATTATTTTTATTATAGAACACTTACCCGCCAATGGCACACTTGTACGCAACGGACTTCCTATGACCAAGTCGGCTCGATTCACACAAGCGGAACTGGCTGCCGGTATAGTAAAATACATCCATAACGGTCAAGGTACAACAGATACATTTATACTCAAAGTACAAGACTATACCGGTGGAGTATACACAGAACGAATACCTATGCAAATCACTATTCAATAATAAAGTAATCATTACATTTATAAAAATAGAAACAGAATGCCAAACTCTTGTAAACAAAAGCAATATTTCATATCGCTGACGATCCTAGCCGGAATGTTTTTTATATTCGGATTTGTATCATGGGTGAACTCCATCCTGATTCCTTATTTCCGTATCGCTTGCGAACTAACCCATTTCGAATCCTACTTCGTGGCTTTTGCTTTTTATATAGCCTATTTTGTCATGGCTATTCCTTCAGGAATCCTCCTGAAGAAAGTAGGTTTCAAACGAGGAATCATGTATGGTTTTATGTTGACGGCATTAGGAGCTTTTCTTTTTGTTCCGGCTGCTTTAGTTCGACAATTTGAAATATTCCTGATCGGCCTATTTTCTATTGGAACAGGCTTGGCTATTTTACAAACTGCCGCCAACCCCTATGTAACGATCATCGGTCCTATTGAGAGTGCCGCCCGACGAATCAGCATCATGGGAATATGCAACAAGTTCGCCGGGATTATTTCTCCACTCATTTTCGCAGCTTTAATTTTAAAAGCAGACGACAGTGAACTTTTCAGCCTCATAGAATCTGGTACATTGGATGCAATAACTAAAAGTGCCATGCTTGACGAGTTGATACAACGTGTCATTGTACCTTATGCCATACTAGGGGGACTATTAGTATTAGCAGGAATCGGAATCCGCTATTCCATATTGCCGGAGATTAATACAGATGAACAAAATGCAACCGACGAGAAAGAGAACGGGCATAACTCTAAAAAAAGTATTTTCGATTTTCCTTATCTTATACTAGGAGCTTTAGCTATTTTCTTCCATGTAGGGACACAGGTAATTGCTATAGATACCATCATCAATTACGCCAATTCAATGGGAATAGACTTGCTTGAAGCAAAAGTATTCCCCTCATATACATTAGCTTGTACTATGATTGGTTATGTATTAGGTATCCTTATAATTCCTAAATATGTCTCACAGACAAAGGCATTGATTATATGCACCATATTAGGACTGTTACTTTCATTCGGAGTTGTATTCGCTGATTTTAACGTCACTCTATTCGGACATCAAGCAAATATCTCCATCTTCCTGCTTTGTGCACTCGGCTTCCCGAATGCTTTAATTTATGCTGGGATTTGGCCTTTATCTATCCACGGGCTGGGCAAGTTCACCAAGACAGGTTCTTCACTACTAATTATGGGACTTTGCGGAAATGCCATTTTACCATTGATATACGGTTATTTTGCTGAAGTATATGATCTGCGCATTGGCTACTGGATATTAATTCCGTGTTACCTTTATCTGATATTCTTTGCAACCAAAGGCCATAAAATCAATTCCTGGAAACGAAACTATTGATAAAAAAACATACTTCATACAATGAAAAGACTTATTATTACCAACGGAAAAATCATTTTACCTACAAGCATAGAAACTGATAAGATACTGATATGTATAAATCAGAAAATCAGGCAAATTGTAGCGAGTAATGAATTCACGCCTCAACCCGATGACCAAATAATAGATGCTGCCGGTAATTACGTAGCACCAGGATTCATCGATATGCACATTCATGGCGGTGGCGGCCACGATTTCATGGATGGCACCGTAGAGGCATTTCTAGGCATAGCAGAAACTCATGCGAAATATGGAACCACTTCCATGGTTCCCACTACACTGACATGCTCTGACACTGAATTAATGAATATGTTTGCTACCTACCGGAAAGCTAAAGTCCTCAACACAAAAGGAGCAAAGTTCATCGGTTTACATTTAGAAGGACCTTACTTCTCCCCCAAACAAAGCGGAGCACAAGATCCTATATACTTGAAGAAGCCACAACCGGAAGAATATAACGCTATTCTAGAATCTTCGGAAGATATTATACGCTGGAGTGTCGCTCCCGAATTGGAGGGGGCCATTAAGATGGGACATGTTTTACAAGAGCACCACATACTGCCTTCCATTGCCCATACCGATGCAATCTATGAAGAAGTAACACAAGCATATAAAGCCGGTTATACGCATATAACCCATTTATATTCAGCTATGTCATCTGTCACACGCAGAAATGCCTTTCGCTATGCAGGAGTAGTAGAAGCTGCATACCTAATTGATGATATGACAGTGGAAATCATAGCCGACGGTATCCATCTCCCTAAACCATTACTGCAATTTGTTTATAAATTTAAAGGAGCTGACAAGATAGCTCTCTGTACTGACGCCATGCGGGGAGCAGGTATGCCTGACGGAGAATCCATATTAGGAAGTCTGGCTAACGGACAAAAAGTAATCATCGAAGACGGAGTAGCCAAAATGCCTGACCGTTCTGCATTTGCAGGAAGTGTAGCTACTACTAACCGTTTGGTCAGAACAATGGTACAACTGGCCAACGTCAGTCTCATCAATGCCATTCGTATGATGACACTTACTCCTGCCCGCATCCTCCATATCGACAAGTCAAAAGGTTCACTGGAATCCGGGAAAGATGCGGACATCGTTATTTTCGATAATCAAATTAATATCATTCACACAATATCAGAAGGCCATGTTATCTATAGTAAATGAAACTGAAACTAAAGTATTTCAACAAAATCAATTAACTGTCAAAATCTTCCCAACCGTCCAGCAAATGGGAAAAGCCGCCGCTCAAGAAGTAGCTGACAGAATATGCAATTTATTGGAAGGAAAAGCTGAAATCAATATGATATTTGCCGCAGCTCCTTCACAAGAAGAATTTCTACATCACTTGATCAGCGATCAGCGAATTAACTGGAACAGAATCAATGCTTTTCACATGGACGAATATATTGGACTGTTGCCTGATGCGCCGCAAAGTTTCGGAAACTTCCTCCGAATACGTATTTTTGATAAGGTACCTTTCAAGAATGTCTATTATTTAAACGGGCATGCTACTGATCTGGAAGAGGAATGTACACGATACACAAGCTTATTGTCACAATTCCCCACTGATATTGTCTGTTTAGGAATCGGTGAAAACGGACACATTGCTTTCAACGACCCTGATGTTGCCAATTTCAACGATCCCAAACTTATAAAGATAGTAAAACTTGATCATGTGTGCCGCCAGCAACAAGTCAATGAAAAATGTTTTGAGACACTTGAACAGGTGCCTACGGAAGCTTTAACTCTTACTATACCGGCATTATTAAAAGCCAAATGGATGTTTTGCATCGTGCCTTTCAAGAATAAGTCCCAAGCTGTCTATCGCACAATCCACGGAGATATTTCTGAAAAATGTCCGGCCAGTATATTGCGGAGAAAAGAAAAATCTTCGTTATATTTGGACACGGAAAGTGCACAGTTACTCAATTTATAACTTCTAATATTTTAATTGAAAAGAATTATGAAAAAAAAACTATGTCTACTTCTTATTTTATCAAGTTTCGTTTTGAATATTCATGCACAAAAATCTATACGAATAGGAATTATCGGTCTAGATACTTCCCATTCGGTAGCCTTTACAGATTTAATTAATGGAGATAAAGACAATGCTTTTGCCAAAGGCTTTAGAATCGTTGCGGCCTATCCGTATGGTTCAAAAACTATTGAATCCAGCGCTAAACGTATTCCAGGTTATATCAAGAAAGTAGAACAACAAGGAGTAGAGATTGTATCTTCAATCAGTGAGTTATTGGATAAAGTAGATTGTGTACTTTTAGAAACAAATGATGGCAGGCTTCATCTCGAACAAGCTATCGAAGTCTTCAAATCAGGAAAAATCTGCTATATTGATAAACCGATCGGCTCAACATTAGGCGAAGCCATTGCTATCTTCGAGATGGCAGAAAAATATAAGGTCCCTATTTTTTCTTCTTCAGCATTAAGATACTCTCCACAAAATCAGAAATTAAGAAACGGAGAATTTGGAGATATTATAGGAGCCGACTGCTACTCTCCGCATAAAGTGGAACCTACACATCCGGATTTCGGTTTTTACGGAATACATGGAATAGAGACTCTATATACGATTATGGGAACCGGCTGTGAATCAGTTAACCGAATGTCTTCAGAAAATGCAGATATTGTGGTCGGACGTTGGAAAGATGGACGGATCGGAACTTTCAGAGGAATAAAAAAAGGACCTGCCATTTATGGAGGAACAGCGTTCGGCACCAAAAAGGCTATTGAAGTAGGAGGTTATCAAGGATATAAAGTACTTCTTGAACAAATTTTGTATTTTTTCCAAACAGGAATCTCTCCTATCTCCAGAGAAGAAACAATTGAAATATTCACTTTCATGAAAGCATCCAATATGAGTAAAGAAGAGAATGGAAGAATTGTCACATTGGAAGAAGCTTACCAAAAAGGATGGAAAGACGCCCGGAAATTAATCAAAACCTATAATAAATAAGAAAATGAAATTTATATATAAAGGAATCGGGCTTATATCAGTCTTATTTATAGTTGCTTCATGTTCTTTCTCCAAGAAACAGATTATGAATAAGGCGGAAGCCAATGATTCATGTAAAATAGAAATAGTCGTTCTTGATCCAGGACATTTCCATGCCAGTCTGCTTCAGAAAGATGCATTAGCTGTTATTAATGATACTATCCGGATATACGCTCCCGAAGGAATAGGCGTCAATCAATATTTAGAAAGTATTGACTCTTACAACCATCGAGCAGAATCTCCCACCACATGGAAGAAACAGGTATATACAGGCAAAGACTATCTCCAGAAAATGCTTTCAGATCCTAAAGGTGATGTCGTAATTCTGGCTGGAAATAATCAGAAGAAGACACGATATATTATAGAATCTATCAAAGCCGGATATAATATTCTTGCAGATAAGCCACTGGCTATTAACTCACAGGACTTCCAATTATTGACAAAGGCTTATCAGCTAGCACAACAAAAGGGACTCCTTTTATATGATTTGATGACGGAGCGATATGATATTCTCAACATCATAGAAAAGGAACTCTTACATCAAACAGAATTATTTGGAGAATTACAAAAAGGCTCACCGGACAACCCTTCTGTAATAATGGAAAGCGTACATCATTTCTTTAAAAAGGTTTCCGGTAAACCGCTGGTTCGTCCTGCATGGTACTATGATATAGCACAACAAGGAGAAGGAATTGCAGATGTAACAACACATTTGATAGATCTTATCAACTGGCAATGTTTTCCAGATGAAGCAATTCATTATCAATCGGATGTCAAAGTACTTTCGGCCAAACACTGGCCAACCCCAATCACATTGGCAGAGTTCAGCCAATCGACGCAAACAGACTCTTTCCCTATTTATCTGAAACAATACATAAAAAATGATGTATTGGAAGTTATGGCAAACGGAAGTCTCGACTACACCGTCAAAGGAATTTGTATGGGAATGAAAGTCACATGGAATTATATGCCACCAGTTCATGGAGGAGATACGTTTACTTCTATCAAAAAAGGTAGCAAAGCAACTTTAAAAATCGTTCAAAATGAGAAGAATGGTTTTGTGAAAGAATTGTATATTCAGAAAAAGCCAAACATTGACAGCCATACTTTTGAGACTCAATTGCAAAAGACGATAGAACAACTTCAAGAAAGCTACCCGTTCTTATCCGTCAAAAATAAAAGTAACGGGATTTATCTTATTGATATACCACAGGAATACAGACTAAGACATGAAGAACAGTTCAGTAAAGTAGCAAAAGCTTTCCTGCATTATATACATAACAAAAATATCCCGGAATGGGAAAACGAAAATACATTAACCAAATATTACATTACTACAACTGCTGTAGAAATGGCAAAAAAAGAAAATAAATAAGACAATAGGTGTTAGAGACAAGATGTAAATATTATAAAGATGAAGCCATGTTTCATGGCTTCATTCCTCATATCATGGGGACACGATTCGATATCTTGCTTATTCATTCTGACGCAGAACGTTTAAACGGACTTTGGACTCATATCATCAATGAGCTGGAGCGTTTGGATAAGATATTGAACCGTTTTGATCCTCACAGTGAGGTTTTCGGAATTAATAAACATGCTTTGCAAAGTTATATTCAAATTAGCAAAGAACTGGAGAAAATTTTGCAACTTTGCCAATATTATTATGAAAACACCTTTCATCTATTTGACATTACATTAAAAGATTTCTCCAAAATACAAATTCACGATCATCAACGCATTTCCTTTATGTCTCCTGATATTTCACTCGATTTCGGAGGCTTTGCCAAAGGGTATGCTTTGAAGAAAATCAAAAGACTCATAGAGCAAGAGGATGTCAATCATGCGTTTGTCAATTTCGGGAATAGCTCAATTCTGGGCATGGGACACCACCCTTATGGAGACAGTTGGAAAGTGAGTTTTCTGAATCCTTATAATCAGTCTCTTTTAAATGAATTCGATCTTGAAAATACAACATTATCCACCTCCGGTAATACGATACATTATACCGGACACATTATGAATCCGATTACGGGTTTATTTAATGAACAACGAAAAGCAAGCTCTATCATATCTACAGATCCGTTAGAAGCTGAAATTCTAAGTACCGTATGGATGATTGCGAATAAAGAAGAGCAACTACTACTCACAGAGAATTTTAAAAATATACAAGCAACCATATATGACTTATAATATGAAAGAACATAAAGAAAAAGGAGTTGACTTAGGACTCAGACAATTTATAAAAAGTCTGGGATATGTTGCCGGAGGAACCGCTTTATTAGCGACCACTCCCTGGCTTACTTCCTGTACCCCTGAAAAGCTAAAAGAGATCAAGCATGAAAAAGCACGAATCGCTTTGATTGGTACCGGGTCCAGAGGACAATACCACATCCATAACCTCAAAGAAATACCTCATGCACAAATTGTTGCCGTATGTGATAATTATGCCCCCAATCTTCAACAAGCATTGGAACTTTGTCCGGATGCTAAGTCATATACGGATTACCGCAAACTACTGGAATCGAAAGACATCGATGGAGTCATCATATCCACACCATTAAACTGGCATGCACCTATTGTATTGGACGCATTAGCTGCCGGCAAACATGTCTTTTGCGAGAAAGCAATGGCACGTACCCTTGACGAGTGCAAGGCTATCTATGACACTTACAACCAGTCAGACAAAGTCCTCTACTTTTGTATGCAGCGAATGTATGACGAGAAGTACATCAAGGGAATGCAGATGATCCATTCCGGTCTCATCGGAGATGTGGTAGGTCTTCGCTGTCACTGGTTCCGTAATGCAGACTGGCGTCGTCCGGTTCCTTCACCAGAGCTGGAACACAAAATTAATTGGAGATTATACAAAGAGAGCTCCGGAGGATTAATGACGGAATTAGCATGCCATCAGTTGGAAGTTTGTAACTGGGCAGCCCAAAAAATGCCGGAATCCATTATGGGAATGGGTGACATTGTATACTGGAAAGACGGACGAGAAGTTTATGATAGCGTCAATGTCACTTACAGATACTCGGATGGAGTTAAGATCGCATACGAATCATTGATTTCCAACAAGTTCAACGGAATGGAAGACCAGATTCTGGGAAGTAAAGGAACCATGGAAATGGCAAAAGGTATTTATTATCTGGAAGAAGATCATTCAACTTCGGGTATCCGGCAACTGATTGACCAGGTAAAAGACAAGGTCTTTGCCGCCATCCCGACAGCAGGTCCCAGTTGGCGACCGGAAACAAAAATGGAGTACACACCACACTTTATCATTGATGGAGATATTCACGTAAACAGTGGATTGAGTATGATCGGAGCAGACAAAGACGGTTCGGACATTATCCTGTCTTCTTTCTGCCAGTCGTGTATCACCGGAGAGAAAGCACAGAATGTAGTGGAAGAAGCATATTGTTCAACGGTTCTTTGTTTACTTGGAAATCAGGCAATGGATGAACAACGCCATATCCTCTTCCCCGACGAATATAAAATACCCTATATGAAATTCTAAACTATGAAAGATATTATTATCACCTCAAAAAAGTTGAAACAAGAAAGGAATATCTTTCTTCTAAGTTTCCTGCTTGCATTTATCATCAATGTAATTGCAATCATTATCTATTCCCGCCCATGGATTGAAATAATATCCCAAATCGGGTATGTCATCGTGATTAGTTTTTTCATCTATCTTATCTTATGGATTCCCCGAGGAATCCTGATATTCTTGAGTCACCTTTTCCGAAGAAAAAAATAAGAGATTTACGTTTTTTGAAGGAGAATTGACGGAAAAGCTCATTCACATATTCTAATAACAACCTAATTTTGGAGAAAAATAGATACTATGACAACAAGAAGAGATTTTATCAAAAAAACAGTAGCAGGTACAGCTGCACTCTCATTAGGAAGCATACTTCCAGGATTCGGTTCAAGCCGTTATCAAGATATTCTGGGAGCTAACGAAAAAATACGTATCGGAGTCATTGGAGTGAACTCGAGAGGTAAGGCCCTGGCGCAAGGATTTGCCAAACTTCCAGATTGTGAAGTTACTTACATTTGTGATGTAGACTCAAGAGCATTAGAAAAATGTCAGGCTGCTATCCACAAAATTACCGGACGTACTCCCAAAGGAGAAAAAGACATTCGTAAGATGTTAGAGTCGAACGATTTTGAAGCAGTGGTGATTGCTACCCCTGACCATTGGCATGCCAAAGCAGCCATTATGGCTATGCAGGCCGGAAAGCATGTTTATCTGGAAAAACCGACCAGTCATAATCCGGCAGAAAATGAAATGTTGGTTCGAGCCGCTTTGAAATACAACCGGATTGTTCAAGTGGGTAACCAACGCCGTTCCTTTCCCAATGTAATTAAAGCTATGGAAGAAATAAAATCCGGTTCTATCGGAAAAGTGAGATATGCCAAATCTTGGTATGTCAATAATCGCCCTTCCATTGGAACAGGGAAAGTTGTTCCTGTACCTGATTATCTGGATTGGGATTTATGGCAAGGTCCTGCCCCACGTGTTGCTGATTTCAAAGATAATTTCATCCATTATAACTGGCATTGGTTCTGGAATTGGGGAACAGGTGAAGCGCTCAACAATGGAACTCACTTTGTTGATATACTCCGCTGGGGATTGGGTGTAGATTATCCTACAAAGGTTGATTCTATCGGAGGTCGGTATCGTTTTCAGGACGACTGGCAAACTCCTGACACACAACTTATCACCTTCCAATTTGGTGACGAAGCATCTTTTTCATGGGAAGGACGTAGTTGTAATACGATGCCGGTAGACGGATATGGAGTAGGAACTGCATTTTATGGAGAAACCGGAACTCTCTTCATTGGCGGTGGCAATGAATATAAAATTGCAGATTTAAAAGGTAAAACGATTAAAGAGGTAAAAAGTGATTTAAAATTTGAGACTGGCAATCTGTTGAATCCATCCGAAAAGCTGGATGCCTTCCACTTCCGAAACTGGTTTGATGCCATTCGCAAAGGAACAAAGTTAAATTCCGGAATTGTAGATGCCTGTATCAGTACCCAGTTGGTACAATTAGGTAATATTGCCCAACGTGTCGGACATTCATTACAGATTGATCCGGGAAGCGGACGAATTCTTAACGATTTGGAAGCTAATAAACTTTGGGGAAGAGAGTACGAAAAAGGTTGGGAAATACGGGTTTAAATCATGTACCCATTTCTCGTTTTTTCATCAGGTTATAATTTTACAGAAAGGCATGTCTTTGATAGGATATGCCTTTCTGTTTTCCTTCCGTAAAGCTGATTTATACCCTTTTAACACACGGAATATTCATTGTTTTTCATCGAAATCTCTTTTATTTTTGTATTTTTGCGTGCGTATGCGTTAAAATTATAGTATATACGAATTTTATGAGTGACGAAATCAACGAGATAACGGAAGAACATTCAGACTACAAACCGGCGGACGCGCGGGACGAAAGCGTAAAACATCAGTTAACAGGCATGTACCAGAATTGGTTTCTGGACTATGCTTCATATGTTATTCTGGAACGTGCCGTACCTCACATCAATGACGGTTTAAAGCCTGTGCAACGTCGTATCCTGCATTCTATGAAACGTCTGGATGACGGGCGGTATAACAAAGTGGCAAATATTGTGGGACACACCATGCAGTTCCACCCGCATGGGGATGCTTCTATCGGGGATGCCTTGGTACAGTTGGGACAGAAAGACCTGTTGATTGACTGTCAGGGTAACTGGGGTAATATTCTCACCGGAGACGGTGCGGCTGCTCCCCGTTATATCGAGGCGCGTTTATCCAAATTTGCGCTGGATGTTGTCTTCAATCCCAAAACTACTGAATGGAAATTGTCATACGACGGACGAAATAAGGAACCAGTCACTCTTCCTGTGAAATTCCCGTTATTACTGGCGCAGGGAGTAGAAGGTATCGCCGTTGGACTTTCTTCCAAGATATTGCCGCATAACTTCAACGAACTTTGTGATGCTTCCATCAGCTATCTGCGTGGGGAAGAATTCCAACTGTATCCCGATTTCCAGACAGGCGGATCGATCGATGTAGCCAAATACAACGACGGAGAACGTGGCGGAGCAGTGAAAGTACGTGCCAAGATCAACAAGATTGATAACAAAACGCTTGCAATCACAGAGATCCCTTATGGGAAAACCACTTCAACAGTGATCGACTCTATCCTGAAAGCTGTTGATAAAGGAAAAATCAAAATTCGCAAGGTAGATGACAACACAGCTGCCAACGTAGAAATATTAGTGCATCTGGCACCAGGTACATCATCGGACAAAACAATCGATGCATTGTACGCATTCACCGATTGCGAAGTAAGCATCTCACCCAACTGCTGCGTGATTGATGACAGCAAACCTCATTTCCTCACTGTCAGCAAAGTCTTGAGAAAGTCGGCAGACAACACGCTGGATTTGCTAAAGCAGGAGCTGGAAATCAAGAAAAACGAAATACTGGAAGCGTTGCACTTTGCTTCGCTCGAAAAGATATTTATCGAAGAACGCATCTATAAGGACAAAGAGTTCGAACAATCCAAAGATATGGACGCAGCTTGTGCTCATATTGACGAACGCCTGACGCCTTATTATCCGAAATTTATCCGCGAAGTAACCAAAGAGGATATTCTCAAACTGATGGAAATCAAAATGGGGCGTATTCTGAAATTCAACTCGGACAAAGCGGATGAACTGATTGCCAAGATGAAAGAAGAAGTGGCCGAGATTGATAATCATCTGGCTCACATCGTAGATTATACCGTCAACTGGTATCAGATGTTGAAAAACAAATACGGCAAGAACTTCCCGCGCCGTACGGAACTGCGTAACTTCGACACCATCGAAGCTGCCAAAGTAGTAGAAGCAAACGAGAAACTTTATATCAACCGCGAAGAAGGATTTATCGGAACAGCCTTGAAAAAAGACGAGTTCGTAGCATGTTGTTCGGATATCGATGATGTCATTATCTTCTTCCGCGACGGTAAATATATCGTTACTCCCGTTGCCGACAAGAAATTCGTCGGCAAAAACGTTCTTTATGTCAATGTATTCAAGAAGAACGATAAACGTACGATCTACAATGTAGCCTACCGCGACGGAAAAGAAGGAACGACATACGTAAAACGTTTCGCCGTGACCTCTGTAGTTCGCGACCGCGAATATGATGTCACACAGGGAACTCCCGAATCACGGATTACCTATTTCAGCGCCAATCCGAATGGAGAAGCCGAAATCATCAAGGTGACACTGAAACCGAATCCGCGTGTACGTCGTATCATTTTCGAGCAAGACTTCAGTGAGGTCAGCATCAAGGGACGTCAGGCACGAGGCGTGATTCTTACCCGCTTGCCGGTACATAAGATATCCCTGAAACAAAAAGGAGGTTCCACGCTCGGTGGACGTAAAGTATGGTTTGACCGTGACATACTCCGCCTCAACTATGACGGACGAGGTGAATATCTGGGTGAATTCCAAAGCGACGACAGCATATTGATTGTTCTGAACAACGGTGATTTCTATACTACCAACTTCGACTTGAGCAACCACTATGAAGATAATGTAAGCATCGTGGAGAAGTTTGATCCTAACAAGATATGGACTGCCGCGCTTTACGATGCCGACCAACAGAATTATCCGTATCTGAAACGTTTCTGTTTTGAGGCCTCCAACCGTAAACAAAACTACTTGGGAGAAAATAAGAACAACCGTCTGATCCTGCTGACCGACGAGTACTATCCTCGTCTGGAAGTCATATTTGGCGGACACGACAATTTCCGTGATCCGTTGAATATCGATGCGGATGAATTCATTGCTGTCAAAGGTTTCAAAGCCAAGGGAAAACGTATCACTACCTATGCAGTGGAAACGATCAATGAGCTTGAACCAACTCGCTTCCCCGAACCCTCACAAGAACAACAGGAAGTTCCTGAAGAGGAGCCGGAAAATCTGGATCCGGACAGCGGCAAAAGCGAAGGCGATATTATTGATGAAATCACCGGGCAGATGAAATTATTCTGATGAAGAAAAAACTAATATACCTGGGGCTGACAGGTTGCATCCTGTTCGCCCTTTGCACAAGATTACAAGCGCAGATCGACAGTCTGCAAGCCCATCGGTATGTAACACGTACCACCATGTATGGTGTCGGATTTACTAACGTTTTCGACACCTATCTTTCACCGCAGGAATACAAAGGAATCGACTTCCGTGTTTCCCGTGAATTGATTCGGATGACCAAGTTGTTTGATGGAAATGTATCTGTGCAGAACTTCTTTCAGGCAAACATCAGCTATACGCACAACCGGGCCGATAACAATAACACTTTCTCCGGATTAGTCAACTGGAACTATGGATTACATTACCAGTTCCGCCTGACAGATAATTTCAAATTATTAGCCGGAGGATTGATAGATGTCAACGGAGGCTTTGTCTATAATCTCCGGAACACCAACAATCCGGCATCCGCACGGGCATACGTCAATCTGGATGCCTCCGGAATGGCTATTTGGCACCTGAAAATCAAACGGTATCCAATGGTGCTTCGTTATCAGGTCAATCTGCCGGTTATGGGAGTGATGTTCTCTCCCCACTACGGACAATCTTATTACGAGATATTCTCTTTGGGAAATTCGAGTGGAGTAATAAAATTTACCTCCCTGCACAATCAACCTTCGTTGCGACAGATGCTCTCCATCGACCTGCCGATAGGATATACCAAAATGCGCTTCAGCTACCTGGCTGATTTGCAGCAATCCAACGTTAACAATATCAAGACACATACCTACTCACACGTATTCATGGTAGGATTTGTGAAAGACCTATACCGTATCCGAAATAAGAAAGCAACCGCTCTTCCTTCATCGGTTAGAGCTTACTAAGAGAACAAAATTTAATGTTGAAACTTCAAGTGAGAGATCAATTAATGATGAGAAATAAGATTAGACAAATACTTTGGCTGCTCTGCTGCCTTCCGGTGCTGACTGGTTGCATTGGGGAAGATGACTACGCCAATGATCCCAGAGGTAATTTCGAACAACTATGGAAGATCATTGACGAACAGTATTGTTTCCTGGATACGAAAGGTATTGACTGGGATGCTGTTCATGACGAATACAGCAAACTGATTATTCCGTCAATGTCTAATGATGACCTGTTCGACATCCTAAGCCAAATGCTTTATATCTTGAAAGACGGGCATGTCAATCTATCTTCTGCCAGTCGTATTTCTTATTACGATGCATGGTATCAGGGCTACCCTTGGAATTATAGAGAAGATATTCTTTATAACTATTATCTGGGTAGTGCCAATTCAGGCTATCGCACATCCGCTGGTCTTAAATATAAAATATTCGACAATAACATAGGATACATACGTTATGAAAGTTTCAGTGCCGGAGTTGGAGATGGCAATTTGGATGAGGTCCTTTACTATTTACAAATCTGCAATGGACTAATTATCGATGTCCGTGATAACGGAGGAGGTAATCTAACCAATTCTTCACGCATAGCTGCCCGGTTCACTGATAAACTGGCATTAACAGGATATATCCAACATAAGACAGGTCCGGGACACAATGATTTCTCAGAGATGGAACCCATTTATTTAGAACCCTCCAACAGTATTCGTTGGCAAAAAAAGGTCGTGATACTAACCAATCGTCGATGTTATAGTGCCACAAATGATTTTGTTAACATAATGCGCAGTTTAAACAATGATAACGAGGATAAAAGAATCATCCAGCTGGGCGATCAGACTGGTGGTGGATCAGGGCTGCCATTTTCATCAGAATTACCCAATGGCTGGAGCGTCCGCTTCTCTGCCAGCCCCCACTTTGATAAGTATGGAAAGTCATTGGAAGATGGAATAAAACCTGATGTATACGTAAACATGGATAAGATTCTGGAAGAAGGGATAGAGCAGGGTGACATAGAATCACAAAAGAAAGATCCACTGATTGAAAAGGCATTCGAAATCTTAAGTGAATAACTTTATTGCCAAATTATTTGCCAAATCAGAAAATCTTCCTATCTTTGCACCGCTAAACAAAAAAGCTACACATGCGGCTGTGGCGTAATTGGTAGCCGCGCCAGACTTAGGATCTGGTGTCGTGAGACGTGTAGGTTCGAGTCCTATCAGCCGCACTAAAAATAAACTAGAAGCCTTCAAGATACTATCTTGGAGGCTTTTTAATTGGTTAGACATGAATAAACATCAACTTTGCTGCATCGGTCACATCACATTAGACAAAGTAGTCACTCCCCAAAACACTGTCTATATGCCGGGAGGAACGGCTTTTTATTGTTCACATGCCATCCGCCATTTTAACGACATCGATTACGCTTTAGTAACAGCAGTTGGTGCCACTGAAATGAACGTCGTGGAGCAACTACGTGAAATGGGTATTCATGTAACCGCCCTGCCAAGCAAATATTCCGTATACTTCGAGAATATCTATGGCGCCAATCCGGACGACCGTACTCAACGTGTATTAGCGAAAGCCGATCCGTTCACTGCCGGTCAGCTGAAAGATATAGATGCGCAAATCTACCATCTCGGCTCTCTGCTGGCAGACGACTTCTCGTTGGAAGTAATCAAAGAACTATCTCAAAAAGGGTTGATTGCAGTAGACTCACAAGGCTATTTACGTGAAGTGCGTGACACTCACGTCTATCCGGTGGACTGGACAGATAAGCGGGAAGCTTTGCAATATATCCATTTCCTGAAAGTCAACGAGCACGAGATGGAAGTGCTGACAGGTCTTTCCGATCCGCATGAAGCTGCCCGTCAATTATATGAATGGGGCGTGAAAGAAGTGCTTGTCACCTTGGGAAGCATGGGATCACTTATTTTCGACGGAAAAGACTTCTATCGTATTCCGGCTTATAAACCCAAAGAAGTGGTAGATGCAACAGGGTGTGGAGACACTTACACCATCGGCTATCTATACCAACGGGTATCAGGAGCCGGCATTGAAGAAGCAGGACGCTTTGCAGCCGCCATGTCAACTCTAAAAATAGAGAAATCAGGTCCTTTCAATGGCAGCAAAGAAGATGTCATTCAATGTATGACCACTGCGGAACAGATGTTTAAAAACAGGAAATCATCATAGAACGAACAACGTATACATAGGATATACCTCCCCCGACGGGTAATCCTCATCCCATTATTCAGGCACGAACAACACCGGTTCGTGCCTGAACCTTTTTCAACAGTCACCTCCCTTTTAGTGTTAAAATCAACCATTCCCTCTTTTTTCCAAAATCTTTTTTGAATTTCGTTTGTTTCCTTTGTTACTCTCGCCAAAAGACGGCAGAAAAAAGACTTCAACCTAAATAATAACAAATGGAAAAATTTAATGCAATGAGGACTAGACTTTTACAACATCTTCAGAAAAAAGCCATCAGGTCAAGGAGCATCATGACGCTTGTTTGCCTGCTACTGGCCTCTGCATCAGCCTTTGCACAGACAAAGACGGTGACAGGAACAGTGACGGACGCTGCCAATGAACCATTGATCGGCGCATCGGTACTCGTACAAGGAACTTCCACCGGAACCATCACGGACATGGACGGTAAATATTCAATCTCTGTCACTCCGGAGGACGTACTGGTATTTTCATACGTGGGGATGACTTCGCAAACCATTAAAGTGGGGACACAGAACGTCATCAATGTCACTTTAAAAGAAGATTCACAAGTACTAGCCGAAACAGTCGTTATCGGATACGGTAGTGCAAAGAAAAGAGACTTGACAGGTTCTATCACCAATATCAAAGGAGAAGAGTTAGCCAACAAACCGGCAATGAATCCGCTGTCTTCCCTTCAGGGGAAAGTGGCAGGTGTGCAGATTGTAAACTCCGGACGAGCCGGATCGGACCCGGAAATCCGTATTCGCGGAACAAACTCCATCAACGGATATAAACCGCTGTACATTGTCGACGGATTATTCAATGACAACATCAATTTCCTGAATCCGGAGGACATCGAATCTATGGAAATCCTGAAAGACCCGTCATCTCTGGCTATCTTCGGTGTTCGCGGTGCGAATGGTGTTATCATCATTACCACAAAGAAAGCCAAAGAGGGACAGACACTGGTCAATATTAATACTTCTTTCGGTTTCAAGAAAGTAGTGGATAAAGTGAAACTGGTGAATGGTTCACAATTCAAGGAACTATATAACGAACAGCTTGCCAATCAGAAAGATGACCCTTTCGATTATACCGGCTGGGATGCCAATACCGACTGGCAAGACGAAATTTTCCAGACTGCTTTCATTACAAACAACAACATCAGTATTACAGGGGCTTCGCCCAAACATAGTTTCTATCTGGGTGTAGGCTACTCTTACGAACAAGGCAACATCGAGCATGAGAAATTCAGCAAGGTAACCATCAACGCAAGTAACGATTATAAGATTACGGACTTTTTGAAAGTCGGTTTCCAATTCAACGGTGCACGTATGCTTCCTGCAGATTCCAAACAGGTGTTGAATGCCCTACGTGCAACTCCTATCGCTCCAGTGTATAATAACGAATACGGATTATATACGGCTCTGCCCGAATTCCAGAAAGCGCAGATCAACAACCCGATGGTAGACGTCGAATTGAAAGCGAATACTACCAAAGCGGAGAACTACCGGGCATCCGGTAACATTTATGGTGAGGTAGACTTCCTGAAACATTTCACGTTCAAAGCGATGTTCTCTATGGATTATGCGTCGAACAACGGACGGACGTATACACCGATCGTAAAAGTATACGATGCCGCTGTCAACGGAGGGATCTCTACTTTGGGAACAGGCAAGACCGAGGTCAGCCAGTTTAAAGAGAATGAAACCAAAGTTCAGAGCGACTACCTGTTGACATACACCAACAGCTTTGATAATGGAAATCATAACCTGACAGCTACCGCCGGTTTTACTACCTATTATAATTCGTTGAGCCGATTGGACGGAGCACGCAAGCAGGGGGTCGGACTGGTCATTCCGGATGATCCGGACAAATGGTTTGTCAGCATCGGTGATGCAGCTACCGCTACCAATGGAAGTACTCAATGGGAACGCAGTACATTATCCGTACTTGCACGTGTGATCTACAACTATAAAGGTAAATACTTGTTCAACGGATCTTTCCGCCGGGATGGTTCTTCCGCTTTCTCCTATACAGGAAATGAATGGCAGAACTTCTTCTCGCTGGGTGGAGGTTGGTTGATGTCCGAAGAAGAATTTATGAAAGACATCAAATGGCTGGATATGTTGAAAATCAAAGCATCTTACGGTACGTTAGGAAACCAGAACCTGGATAAAGCCTATCCTGCCGAACCCTTATTGACCAATGCTTATTCGGCCGTATTCGGTAAACCGTCCATCATTTATCCCGGATACCAGCTTGCCTATCTTCCTAATCCTAACCTGCGTTGGGAAAAAGTAGAAGCCTGGGAAGCCGGATTTGAAACGAACCTGCTTCGCAACCGCTTGCATTTTGAGGGTGTTTACTATAAGAAGAATACCAAAGATTTGTTAGCCGAAGTTCCCGGGATTTCCGGAACTATCCCCGGTATCGGAAACTTGGGAGAGATTCAGAATAAAGGAGTGGAAATGGCTGTAACCTGGCGCGATCAGATGGGTGACTGGGGATATTCCGTCAGTGCCAACCTGACTACTATCAAGAATGAGGTAAAAAGTCTTGTTCAGGAAGGATATTCCATCATTGCCGGAGATAAGCAGCAAAGTTACACAATGGCAGGTTATCCTATCGGATATTTCTATGGTTACAAAGTGGCAGGCGTTTATCAGTCACAAGCAGATATTGACGCATCACCCAAAAATACACTGGCTACCGTTACCCCCGGTGACCTGAAATTCGCCGATGTGAACGGTGACGGAGAAATCACCCCAGAAGACCGTACCATGATAGGTAACCCGACTCCAAAGGTCACTTACGGTTTTTCTCTCGGAGTAGACTACAAGAATTGGTCGTTAGGCATCGACATGATGGGACAAGGCGGAAACAAGATTTTCCGTACATGGGATAACTACAATTTTGCCCAGTTCAACTACCTGGAACAACGCTTGGACCGCTGGCACGGAGAAGGTACGTCCAACACCCAACCGTTGCTGAACACCAAACATTCCATCAACAACCTCAACTCCGACTATTACATTGAGGACGGCAAATTCTTCCGTATCCGTAATGTACAGTTAGCGTATACGTTCGACAAGAGCTTAATTTCCAAAATACGTCTGCAAGCTCTGAAAGTCTATGTCAACATACAGAACCTGAAGACATGGAAACATAACACCGGATATACTCCCGAACTTGGAGGAACTGCCACCGCATTCGGAGTAGATAACGGTAGTTATCCTGTACCTGCGGTCTACACCTTCGGCATTAACCTAACATTCTAGTGACAAGGTGCCACTGCCAGTTTTCCATGCGGAACACAACTTTAATCTTTAAAACTATCATTATATGAAACTGAATAAATATATATTTGCAACCCTTATTACTTCAACTACATTATTTCTAGGTAGCTGTAGTGACTTTCTGGATCGTAGTCCGCAAGGACAGTTCACGGAAGATGACAATCCGAACGCTCTGGTCAACGGTAAGATTTATAATGTCTATACGATGATGCGTAACTATAATGTGACAGCCGGCCCTCCTGCTTTTGCCATCCACTGTTTTCGTTCGGAAGATTCGGAAAAAGGAAGTATTGCCAGCGATGGCTCTGATGTAGCCGAAATGTATGATGATTTTGTGTATACACCGACCAACGGCCTACTGGGTGCTTATTGGGGACAGAATTATGCCATCATCTACCAATGTAATGAGATTCTTGATGCCATTGCAGAAAAAGAAACAGCCGGACAAACAGAAACTGAAGACATCATCAATAAGGGAGAGGCCTCTTTCTTCCGCGCTTATTGCTACTTCAATCTGGTAAGAGCTTTCGGCGAAGTTCCTTTGGTGACTTATAAAATCAACGATGCTTCGGAAGCCAATATCCCGAAGACAAGTGCTGATAAAATCTATGAGCAGATTGACAAAGACCTGAAAACAGCAGAAGAGTCATTGCCGGAAACATGGAGTAGCGAATACACCGGACGACTGACTTGGGGAGCTGCCCGTTCCTTACACGCGCGTACTTATATGATGCGCAACGACTGGAACAATATGTACACAGCCTCCACCGATGTCATCAAAAAGGGGCTCTACAACTTAAAGACTCCGTATAATGAGATTTTCACGGATGATGGTGAAAATAACGGAGGTTCTATATTCGAGTTGCAATGTACAGCTACTGCCGCTCTTCCTCAAAGTACCGTTATCGGTAGCCAGTTCTGTGAAGTACAAGGCGTACGCGGAGCAGGTCAATGGGACTTGGGCTGGGGATGGCACATGGCAACAGAGTATATGGCGCAAGCATACGAACAAGGTGATCCACGCAAAAACTCCACCCTACTCTACTTCCGCCACTCGGACAGCGATCCTATCACACCGGAAAACACCAACGAACCATACGGCGAGTCTCCGGTTTCCCCGGCAATGGGTGCTTACTTTAACAAGAAAGCCTATACCGACCCGGCTTTGCGTAAAGAATATACCAACAAAGGATTCTGGGTAAACATTCGTCTGATCCGCTACGCAGATGTACTGCTGATGGGAGCCGAATCAGCTAATGAAAAAGGTATTCCGGGTGAAGCAATCGACTATTTGGAACAAGTACGAGCACGCGCCAGAGGCACCAACAGCAATATATTGCCTAAAGTGACGACTACCGATCAGGGAGAATTGCGTGAGGCCATCCGCCACGAACGCCGTGTGGAATTAGGGTTGGAATTCGACCGTTTCTATGACCTCGTTCGTTGGGGCATTGCAAAAGAAGTGTTGCACGCAGCCGGTAAAACCAATTATCAGGACAAAAACGCACTGCTTCCACTGCCGCAGACAGAGATCGACAAGTCTAAGGGAGTGTTAGTACAGAACCCCGACTACCAATAAGAAAGTTCCTCGGTGCCGAACGGTTGTTTCCTCGGTGCCGAAACTACTGTTCCTCGGTGTCGAACAATGTCCTCCTCGGTGCCGAACATTCAACGCATCAGGAGGACTTTATATGAATAGAGATAAAAGCAACTATAATAATATGATATACAGAAAGTTAAGTCTATCCATCCTGTTGTTTGCCGCAGGTTTTCTAACCGCGTCGGCACAAAAGTCGCCACAGGATATGGATCGTTTCATCGACGTATTGATGAATAAAATGACGCTGGAAGAAAAAATCGGACAGTTAAACCTTCCCGTCACCGGAGAGATCACTACGGGACAAGCTAAAAGCAGCGACATTGCCGCAAAAATCAAGAAAGGCGAAGTGGGAGGATTGTTCAATCTGAAAGGAGTAGAGAAAATACGTGAAGTACAGAAACAAGCTGTGGAAGATTCCCGGCTGGGTATTCCGTTATTGTTCGGGATGGACGTTATTCACGGATACGAAACGATGTTCCCTATCCCGCTCGGTTTGTCTTGCACCTGGGACATGACAGCCATTGAAGAGTCTGCCCGCATTGCAGCCGTAGAGGCAAGTGCTGATGGAATCTCATGGACTTTCAGCCCGATGGTGGATATTTCACGCGACCCTCGTTGGGGACGCGTATCCGAAGGTAGTGGCGAAGACCCGTTTCTCGGTGCCATGATTGCCGAAGCGATGGTACGCGGCTATCAGGGGAAAAACATGGAACGGAATGACGAAATCATGGCCTGCGTAAAACACTTTGCGTTATATGGGGCAGGCGAAGCCGGCCGCGACTATAACACCGTAGATATGAGCCGCCAACGAATGTTCAATGATTATATGCTGCCGTATGAAGCAGCTGTTGAAGCGGGTGTAGGTAGCGTGATGGCTT
>ULWU01023327.1_pt1 | contig 73207 bp, 60 predicted proteins | sample 1960661 | NCBI WGS metagenome assembly ULWU01 (sample SAMEA4835821, study PRJEB28245) | human gut metagenome | biome: gut microbiome; material: fecal sample | place: Denmark | collected 2008
AATTTAAAAGATTGGATATATGAATTACTTGATTATTATATAGAACAGATAAATAAGGAGAATTAAGCCTTGCATAAACATTAATCCCTATGTTAGGATACTACTTAAGGAAAGTACCCATGACAGGGTGGTAATGTCGATTGGAAGACATAGGACGGAACAAGATTAAAAGATTTATAAAGAACTGTAGATTTTGGCACGCCGGATCAGAAGCTGAAATTGCTTTAGCAATAGGAGGTAAACATCTGTGGATAATAGTTTTATAGAGGAATTGCTTAATCATCCATTTGAAAAGAAGAGGATTATGTCATTAAGAGGAGAATTCTGGATAGAGGAAGTTTTTACAAATAAGGATAATCATATAGATGGTGAAATACGTTGTGGTATTCAGGGCGATGATTTTTGGAATGGTAGTGTGGAGGTTTACATAGAAATCGAAAAATTTAAAAATGAACATCATGCAGGATTTGGTTATTTGGAAGTACCCTCAAGGATTAGTAATCATGGAATAGGCACAACACTTATGCTTTCCGTTATTGATATAATAAAGGCTTTTAAGGAATTTTATTCGGTAGGAGAAACAGTGAGTGTAAGTGGCTGGTTATCTACGTCGGATAAACAAAACGGGAATTGGAACAAGTCGGTTCCTCTTTACAAAAAGATAGGGCACTTAGCAAATGTAGAAAGCTATTTTACCATCAAGAATGATGAAAATCATTATACAGCAGAAGATTTTTTGCGTATATCAAATGACGATGGAAGTATTATTTATTTGATTTAAGTAGGGAGGTGAGGATTTGCCTTTTCAGATTATTAGAAATGACATAACAAAAGTAAAAGCAGATGCCATCGTAAACACGGCAAATCCGAACGTTGCCGTTGGAGATGGTGTAGATTCTGCCATATATAAAGCCACTGGTAAGGAAAAACTTCTTGAGGCACGTAAGAAGATTGGTCTTTTGATGCCGGGCGAAGTAGCCATCACTGATGCATTTGATCTTGAAGCAAAGTACATCATTCATGCAAGTGGTCCTTGGTGGACGGATGGAAGTAAAGGCGAGGAAGCATGTCTTCGTTCATGCTATGTGAAGGCATTACAGTTGGCGAAATACTATGGATGTAAGTCAAGATATGATTTTGGCAATATGTCTTTCACAAAATTAAAATAGGTGTATAAGCAAAGAACTGGGAATCGGCATTGCAACAGTAAAACGTAAAATTTAAAAAATGTCAAATGTATCATATATAGAAAACGGATATAGCGGACATTGAGTGATTAAATAATTTTTGAGACAGCAGTATGATTTTGGACTAACAGTCCAATGAAATAATAGTTCTCATAAGGTATTATCAAATAAAAAGCTTGGAGGATATCTTATGGGAACTAATTTTTATCTTATGAGTAGAAATAAAAAGCTGATGAGGGAGCATTTTGCTGTCGAAACAGAATATGACATTAAGGATATTGAATATGCAATAGTTGATGAACCCTATCTTGGATATGAGATTCATCTGAATAAGTTAAGTTGTGGATGGCGTCCGCTATTCCAAAGACATAAGACAATCAAGACATTTAAGGAGCTGGAAGAGTTTTGCCTAAAAAATAAAAGCGTTATAAGCATTTATGATGAATATGGAAGAAGATATATATGGAAACAATATTTTGAAAAAGTATATGAGCATAGTCAGCAAAAGAAACAGCCACGTAAATGGATATATGATATCGATTCAACTTTCCCCAATTGTGGACCACGTTTACAAAATGTATCATGTACTGAACAGGAGGCAGAAATATATATTCCATTCTGCCATAGAGAATATAACGAAAAGGAAAAGCTGGCGAAGGAACGCTTTCATGTGAATGAAAGACTATGGTGCAAAGAAAGGTATTGGGAAGATCCGGATTATCCATTTGATTGGACAGAAGGTGAGTTTTGCTAGAAGGAGCATATGCTTATGTATGAGAATATTGATATGGAAAAAACTGGAATTTTATTGAAGGAGATGTTTGATAAATGTGGTTATACAGTCAAAGATATTCAGAAAATATTGCATTTATCATGCCCACAGCCTATATATCGATGGTTTAAGGGCAGCATTTTACCATCAGTAGATCATTTGTATGTATTGAGCAGGTTGCTTAAGGTTCATATGGAAGATTTGCTTGTGCCTAAATGTGAATATAGTATCGTTACAGAAAAGTATGTAGAAAAGCCATTAGGTAAAAAAAGACTATATGAATATTGGAAACGCTTATGCATAAAGAAATGTGCATAGTTTTAAGTGGGGAGGATAACATGGCGCAATCTATGGGTGAAGATATTAAGAAAATTGCATGTATGATAACAGAACTTGATGGATTAGCATATAGTACATATAAACCAATAGTTGAAGATATATGTACCAGAAAGGCATCCGAATCAGAGGTTGAACATATTTTAGATTATATGGTCGGAATGTGTAATAGCGATAGAATGCTTGAACTATTTAAGCGGGTATGCAGGAAGTATATATATTTGTATCCTGAAATGATTACATCAGAAATATATACATATAAAGATATGTATGAAGGAACAGAAAAGGATTGATCTTGTGTATATATTGCACAGATTGGTGATAGTAAATGAGTAGAAGATTATCGTTACATAGGTATGTTTTATATTATTATCTGTAATCAAATGAAATATTTTGGAATAGACGATGAATATTGACACCATATATGACACCATATATAATATAAATAGGAGGTATAACAGATGTCAAAATGGGATAAACTGATAACACGTATATGCAATTTATCGAAAGACATCCGGTTTGATGAGCTGAGGAAGGTATTGGAAAGCTACGGATACGAAATGAATGCACCAAGAAGTGGAAGCAGTCATTACACTTTCAGAAAACAAGGGTGTTTGCCAATTACCATACCAAAGCACGAACCAATCAAGAAAGTATATGTAGAAATGGTAAGGCAGATAGTAGAAAGCGAGGCGAAGAATGATGAAGACGCTGAATGATTATATGGCAATGTCCTATCGTATGGAAATTGTGGAAGACAAAGATGAAGGCGGATTTGTGGTTTCTTATCCAGATTTGCCAGGTTGCATTACTTGTGGTGAGACAGTGGAGAGTGCGGTAGCAAATGCACTTGATGCAAAAAAAGCATGGATTGAAGCTGCATTAGAAGATGGTGTAGAGATTCATGAACCGGACAGTCTGGAAGACTATTCTGGACAGTTTAAATTAAGAATTCCACGAAGCCTGCACAGATCATTGGTAGAACATTCTCAGAGAGAAGGAATCAGTATGAATCAGTATTGCGTATACCTTCTCTCCAGAAATGATGCAGTGCTCTCAAAATAAATGTTGTCAAACTTATTTACACCATTTACAATAAGCTGGCAACAAATTGGAAACATAAAATCAGTGAGTTCCAATAATATATGCAACAGAAATAAAATAACGGCAAAAATATATAAAACTTAAACAAATATATTTAAGAATATCTTTGGACTTGTCAAGTTTGAATAGTAAACAGAGCTTCATAAATGGCGTAAACAAGCCATTTATGGGGCTTTTTCTTTTGTCGTGATACCTATATGATACCCATTGAAGGTCATGTGGGGAAGAGTTGATGTAGATATTATGATTAATTATCTGGCTTTGCAGGATGAAAGTTATCAGAACATGTTGAGGATACTTAAAAAAACGGATACTTTCATTGCAATATATTACAATAAATAATATAATAGATACAATAAATATTAATTGAATGGATGTCATCAATATGGATAAAATAAATGAATTACGATTAGGATTAGAAACTGAATACATAGATGGTTCTGTTGCTTCTGACAGTTTTTATTGTCCTCAGTTTGTATCGAATAATTATAAATCTGGTAAGAAAGTTTTATCTTCGATTGAAGATGAGCTGTTACAGTACGTGAAGATATATATGAGTATATTGTAAATTCATAATATTGCATTAAATCACGATATTAAAAGAAAGAAGGAAAGTGAGATAATTAGTTTTATAATTGTCACACAAGAATTATATGAAAACAGTTAAAGTAGTTGCAGCAGTAATAAAAGAAGTTAATGATAATGGGGAGCCAATTATATTCGCAACGCAGCGCGGGTATGGAGAATTCAAGGATGGCTGGGAATTTCCAGGAGGGAAAATAGAGGCAGGAGAGACACCACAGGAAGCATTAAAACGAGAAATTATGGAAGAATTAGATACAAAAGTTAAAATTGGAAATTTAATAGATACAATTGAATATGATTATCCCAATTTTCACCTTTTAATGGATTGTTTTTGGTGTGAGATAGTAAGCGGAGAATTGAAGTTAAAGGAACATGAAAATGCAAAATGGCTGACTAAGGAGCATCTTGATGAAGTTGAATGGCTGCCGGCGGATGTTATTTTGATTGATAAGATAAGAATGGATATGTAAGAGAATTTATACGGAAAATTTGATAAGAATGATATTAAAATAAATTTTGGATTTAATATCCAGTAAAAAGGAGTTCCCGATCTTCATAAATGGGAAGTTATTATAATAATTTACAACATCAATTTACATATTCAGCTATTGAAAAATTTTTTCGGGGGGTACAATAATAGCGGATATTTACAGGAATTTCTAATGATGAATATCTGAACTACTAATTTACAGAAGGAATAAGTGAGAATCTTACATTTTAACTGGCTGAATATATAGTGTTAATCAGGCTGTTGATATAGTGTTAATCAGGTGGTTGATATAGTATTAATCAGGCAGTTGAATAAAAGGTATCCGCTTATAGAAGGAGGAAATGCGTATGAAAAGACAATTTATAAAGAAGCTGGCAACAGTGACAGTTTCTGTTGCAATGCTTGCTGCCTTGTTTAGCGGTGGCATAAATGCAGGTATCTGGACAGCACAGGCACAGGAAACAAATGTAGCTGCCGCATCAGAACAGTTTGATACAACAGCACCTGTAGTCGAAAGTATTTCGATTGATAAACAGGGACAGAATGTAGGAGATGATGACACATTTAAGATTACAATCAAGGCTTATGATTCTGAATCAGGTATTCAGGATGTAAGGATGATTTTAGAATCAGAAGGTGATGTCTATTTATTGGATGAATATTCATATGCCAATGGCAGATTACAGTTTAATGAAGCGGCTAACAGTTATGAGTGTACAGTAAAGATTGCTGATACTACACTTGTTGATGGAAAGGTCTTCATCGGCAATATTACAGTAACAGATAAAGCAGGAAATACATGTTCGCCAGTGATTTCAAGCACACCAGATGTATTAAATGTAACAGCTTCATCAGCTTTATACTGGGTAAATATAACTCGTAGTGATAACGAGAAACCAGTGGTTACATCTGTTGAGTTAAAGGAAAATGGACAGACAGTAAAACCGGGAGATACACTTCATGTTACAATAGGTGCAACTGATAATTACGCTTTACAAGACACTTGTTATGTGCAATTTCAAGTTAATGTAGCTGAAAGGAATAACTCACATTCTATATATCTGCAATGGGATTCTGCTAATGGCTGTTATATAGGTTCATGGGAGCTCCCAGATGATATTGTACCTGGTGAGTGGTATGTTAATTATATAGGAGTGAAAGATGTAACTGGTAACCTTGCGGAGAAAAATTCAGCAATGGATTGTAAGGTAACAGTACAGAATGACAATTATGTAGTAAATGAAAAAAATGCACCAAAGTTTAACAGTATTTCTATGGATAAGGCAGGTCAGACACTCACCGCAGGAGATCAGGTGAAATTCACAGTGGATGTTACTGATGATACAGGTGTAGCCTCTGTGAAAATGGTATTAAAAAACGTAAATTCTGAATTGTCTTCTAAAGATGATGTAGACTGCTATATGCAGAATGTTGAAGGAACAAGCAAATACGAATATACATATACTATTACAGAAAACGATTATCCATGTGAATGGTATGTTTCAAGTATAGAGGCTCGTGATGTATATAATAATATGTTGTATACATCTACTGAAAGACAAACAAGTGGAAGAGAACTTCCATTAATGTATGATTATTATTTCAATGTAACACAAAACGGTACATTTGTTCAGCCAAATGTAAATGTTATGTTCAGTTATATTAACGCAGATATGGAATGGGAAATCAAAACAATAGAAGTTCCACGAAGAACTAAGCTAAGTAAGGCATTAGAGAAGCTTGATACCGGTGTTAAATTTGATGATGCAAAAATCACAGGCTGGACAATGGTTGGCTATCCAGATTCAGATACTATAGTTAGTAATAATACAACGTTTTTGGCAAATTATAATACCAATATCGTAGAAAAATATGTGTATTCATATTCGCCAGATGTTGGTTCAAAGTGTTTATATAAAGAAACATCATTTGTTAAAAAAGGACAGAAGATTGAACTTCCAACAGTAATTCCTGGAGTTAAGAATGTAAAGTGGATTAAAACTGAAGAATTAGATGAACTTATAAAGAATGGATATATCATTAATACAGATACTGGAAGTTATTATTTCGAGGCAGATGCGGAAGTAGACGATTCTGTTCCACCTACTGATGATAACAATGGTAGTACCGGTGGTAACAATAATCAGACAACAACTGATGGAAACAAAGGCAACAATGAAGGAACTAAGTTATCATCTGATAAGATACAGGAAGCTGTAGCAGCAATTACTACTGCCAAGGCTGGAGATACTTATACAGTTGATATGTCAGATGCAACAGTTGCACCAAAGGATGTGTTAGAAGCAGCCAAGGGTAAGGATGTTGATATTGTTCTTGATATGAATGGTTATAAATGGACTATCAACGGAAATAATATTCAGGCTGATAATCTTAAGGATATTAACCTTGCGGTAGATACAGACTCTGATGCAATACCAGATGATGTTATATCGGAGCTTGCTGGCAATAACCCAGTTAAGCAGATTTCACTTGCATATAGTGGAGATTTTGGATTCAAGGCAAGTCTTACATACAATATAGGAAGTGAATATGCTGGCAAATATGGCAATCTCTATTATTATGACAGCACAGGCAGAATGATATTCCAGAATGCAGGTGCAATAGATGCAGATGGTAATATATCTCTTAACTTTAGTCACGCATCTGAATATGCAGTTGTAATAGCAGATTATGCTGTAACAACAGATAATGCTGATAATACAGCAACAGGCAGCATAGCGACAGGAGACAGCTCGCCTATAGCATTGTATGCCGTTATGTGTGTGATGGCAATTGCATTAGCAGGTATTGCTGCTGTAACAAGAAAGAAGAATGTATAAAGTAAAGAGATTATTTATCTTATTGTTATAATCAGACAAATGGCAGATGGTATCTAAAGTAATTGATGAGGATAATAAGATTAGCAATAAGTAGAAATTAAATATAATTAATCATACCCGGCTTTATAACAATATGAAGCCGGGTATATCTGTATATTAAGGATAAATATAAAAGAATAAAGCAGAGGAATGAAATAGGTGTGGAAACAAACATTTCCACACCCATAATTCCTGCTATATATAAAATTAATCAATAACAAAGTTATTAACATTCTTACGAAGTTCAGCAGCAGAGGCTTCTGCGGTTTTAGCTCCATTCATAACAGCTTCTGAGCCTTTTACGATTACGACTGTCTTTTGTGCGATGTTGGTTGTTCCAGTTGCACTGTCATTAGAAGCAGCGGTGATTCCCTCTATAGACTGAGTGATATTGCTTATAGATGCAACAAGCTCTTCTGATGTTGCACTGAAATCAGATACAAGATCGTTAATGTTGGAAGCATCCATATTATAGTCATCAGCCATCTTCTCAAATCCGTTAAGACATTCAACAATATCAGTATCAACGAAATCAAGCAGGCGGTTAGAATCGTTGGTCAGATTGCCTACAGCTTTGTTTACATTTTCTGTAACAGCCTGAATGTTGGCTACAGCATCTTTAGACTGTTCAGCTAATACACGGATTTCCTCGGCAACAACTGCAAAGCCTTTACCGGCCTCACCAGCTCTTGCAGCTTCAATAGAAGCGTTAAGGGCAAGCAGATTAGTCTGTGCAGTAATATTCAGGATAGAGTCAGCAAGTACACCAATCTGGTCAACTACCTTGGCATCTTCAAGAGCCTGCTCAAGATTTACTCTGATGTCGGACATCATCTGTTTAATCTTCTGACGGTTTTCTACAGTATCATCCTTAGTCTTTACAGCACGTTTATGGATGTCCTGGGATTCAGTTGCACCATCCTGTGCCCTTATGGCAATTTCCCTTGCAGCTTCTTCAATCTGCTGTGTCATGCCGTTAATCTGTTCAGCAGAGGCGGCAGTTTCCTCTGAACTTGCAGCGAGCTCTTCTGTTGTTGCTGATACGTCTTCAATTTCTGCGTTAAGATTGTATACATTAGTATCAATTGTTTCTACAACCTTATCAATATTGGCAGCCTCGCCTTTTACCTGAGCTAACAGGCTTCGTACAGATTCGCGCATGGTTTCAAGTGCATTGGCTAGCTGTCCGAAATCATCCTTACGCTTCAGCATAGGCTGTTGCATTTTTGTGGCAAAATTACCGCCAGCAATTACTTCGAATTGTTCTTTTATTTTTCTTAAGGATTTAGTAATATCAATTGCGATGAGGGCAACGAGTATAGCAACAACAATAAGCATACATACGCTGCATAAAATAAGTGAAATAGCTTTGCTTGAAGCATAGCTGGTGAATTCCTCATCCTGCTGTGCAATAGCAGTGTCTATGTAATCAGTATAGTTGCCAGTACCAACAACCCAGTCAAAAGGTTTGAAGTATTCGCTGTAAGAACGCTTTGGTGAAGGTTCTGTTTCTCCCTCCTTAGGAAATACATAATCTGTATAACCACCACCATCCTGGACTGCAACACGTATTATTTCCTTGACCATCTGGTAACCCTCAGCATCTTTGGTATTCATACGGTTAGTACCCTCAGTTGAATTCCCAAGCAGAACAATATTCTTACCATCGGACTGGTCAACCCAGAAATATCCACCATTGCCGTAGCGCATCTGACGTATTTCATCAGCAGCTATCTTCTTAGCTTCATCAAGGCTGTATCTGCCTGCCTTATACTCATTATTGATTTCAGACAACAAAGAGATGACGACACCTACCTGTTCTTTAATAGAATCATCATAGTTCTGTCTTGATGATGTGTCCATAGTTTCAAGTGCCTTGTTTTTTAACTGGTTCATATTCTGAATAGATATAAAGCTTTCAGAAACCACCAGTACAAGTACTAAAGCTACTATAATAGTAAGCTTTGTTCGAACCTTAATATTTTTCATTGGAATCACGCTCCTTAAATAATAATGATATCGTAAATATATATTCACGTTTCTATTAATAATGATTATAGTCTTATAGAAGAGGAAAGTCAATGAATGCATAAAGAAATACTAAATGCGATTAAAAAAATATAAAAAAACTAAAAATATAATAAAATACATTGAACAGAAATCTTTCCGGAAATGTGTTATACAAAGTTCTTCTTATATAGATGAAATTGTCAAATTAAAAATACATAAAAAATACAAAGAAATAATAAAATAATTATTGACAAATCAAAATGATGGGACTATCTTATTACTTAATTCAACAGTCAAATGCGAAGAACAGGAAATGACTTGTTCATATCACCGCTTACAGAAAGCCGTTAGATGATGAGAAACGGCAGCAAGGAATGATTGAGCCCTCACCTGCTAGCAGTTTTGGTGAAAGACAAAGATGTCAAGTAGTCAGAATCGGTACCCTCCGTTAACGGGGCATGCCATTAAGTGTGGCAGTAGAGAGGTCGGAGTTATCCGGCAAGCAAAGTGGTAACGCGGAAGTAAATTTACATTCGTCTTTGCACAATATCCTTTAGGCAGGATATGTGTGAAGACGATTTTTTTTTGCTGGAAATAAAAAACCACGGGTGTTTGGCTGATGAAATACATTTTATTATATATAGGAGAGTGACATTATGAACACTTTAGTAATCGTTTTAATCGCGGCTGTTATATTATTTGGTGCCTATATGGTATATGGTCGTTGGTTAGCAAACAAGTGGGGTATAGACCCTAAGGCAGAAACACCTGCCGTAAAGTACAATGATGGAAAAGATTATGTTCCAACCAAAGGATGGACTGTATTTAGTCATCAGTTCTCATCAATCGCTGGTGCAGGTCCTGTAACAGGTGCTATTCAGGCAGCAGCATTTGGATGGTTACCAGTATTACTCTGGATTCTTATCGGTGGTGTATTCTTTGGTGCTGTAACAGACTTCGGAGCTTTATATGCCTCAGTTAAGAACGAAGGTAAGTCAATGGGTATGATCATTGAGAAATATATCGGTAAGTTTGGACGTAAGATTTTCTTACTTTTCTGCTGGTTATTTACACTTATCGTTATTGCAGCATTTGCTGATATGGTTGCAGGTACATTTAATGCATATACAGTAGTTGATGGAGCATCACAGTTAGCACCAGCAGCTTCAACTAATGGTTCTGCTGGTACAGTATCAATTATGTTTATGGTATTCGCAGTAGTATTTGGTCTTATCCAGAAGAAGTTTAATCTTTCAGGCTGGAAAGAAGCAGTAGTTGGTATTGCATTTATTGTTGCTTCATTTGTAATTGGTAACTTCTGTCCAATAATCTTAGGTAAGAATGCATGGAGCTATATCACATTCGTATATATCTTCTTTGCAGCAGTTATGCCAATGTGGCTTATGAAGCAGCCTAGAGATTACATGACAACATTTATGTTTATCGCTATGATAGTTGGAGCAGCACTTGGTCTTGTAGTTGCCCATCCATCTATGAACCTTCCTGTATACACAGGATTTAACAATGCTAAGCTTGGAACAATGTTCCCTATCCTTTTTGTAACAGTTGCATGTGGTGCTGTTTCAGGTTTCCACAGCCTTGTTTCATCTGGTACATCTTCTAAGACAGTAGAGAATGAAAAGGATATGCTTAAGGTTGGTTATGGTGCTATGGTACTTGAAAGCTTACTTGCAGTTCTTGCTCTTTGTGTAGCAGGTGCAGCCGCAGCCGCTGATGGTACAGCTGCAGCAGGTACTCCATTCCAGATATTCAGCCGTGGTGTAGCAGGTTTCTTTGAAATGTTTGGTGTTCCAGTACATTTCGCAACAGTATTTATGACAATGTGTGTATCAGCACTTGCTCTTACATCGCTTGATGCAGTTGCACGTATCGGACGTATGAGCTTCCAGGAGCTTTTCAGCGTAGATGATATGGAACACGCAGAAGGCTGGAGAAAATTACTTTGCAATACATATTTCTCAACAATCATAACACTTCTTTGTGGTTTCGTACTTACAAAGATTGGATATGCTAACATCTGGCCATTATTCGGTTCAGCTAACCAGTTATTAAGTGCACTTGTTCTTATAACACTTTGCGTATTCTTAAAGGTTACAGGACGCAGCAACAAGATGCTCTTCCCACCTCTTATCATTATGCTTTGTGTAACATTTACAGCACTTGTACAGAGACTTATCGCTATGGTTAAGGCTATCCAGAACGCAGCATCAGTTACAATCCCAGCAGGTACTACTACATGGGGTAAGGTGTTCATAGCAAATGGACTTCAGCTTATAATAGCAATTCTTCTTATCGTACTTGGTCTTATCATTGTAGTTAACTCAGCTAAGAGCTATGCAAAGAGTGAGAAGAACTCAGAGAAGGCAGCTTAAGCAGGTTGATGTGTTATAATGTAGATGTATTGGAAAGTGATAGATTTTAACTTCTGATTAATACATTATAATATAGAAGAAATAATTTAATTAAAAATAGCTGGTATCTTATATAAGATGTGACAGTTTACAAAGTCAGGTTACAGATTGGACGATGTGGATAGTTACATTTATAAGATATCAGCTATTTTTAATTCTGTTATTATATTTTGTGCAATCGTTTCTATATGCATTTCTTTTTATCTGTGTCGGTGTGATACCATAATGCTTCTTAAGCAGTGCACTAAGGTAGCTTGCATTAGATATGCCGACTTTGTTTGCAACCGCACTTATAGATATTTCCCCGATTTCTAAAAGAATCTTTGCGTGTTGTAATCGAACCGCTGTTATATATTCAGTATATGATGAACCAGTTACAGCTTTGAAAAGTCTTGAAAAATGTGATGGAGAAAGACAGGCAAAGTCTGCCACATTCTGCAGGCTGGCACCATATTCAAGATTGTTTTCAGCATATATCATAGCCTTCTGAATTCTGTCATCGAATCTTTTCAGATATAAAGTATTGTTATCTGAGTCACTTGAAATGTGATGCTCATATACATAGAAGAATAGTTTATAAAACATTCCCTGAAGAAGCAGTTGTGAGTGGTCAGAATTTCGTTCGTATTCGTATAACATTTCATCACACATTTTTTGTATTTCATCCTGTGAAGCTTTGGTAAAATGTAGATAATTGCGACAAAGAATATCTAATTGAGTATGTCCGATTATTTCAATAATAGGTTCAAATACTTCTGTACGAACTTTTATTACATATCTGTCATAAGGAACATCCGATATAGGACAGTTCCTGTGATAAACCTCAGGTTTAGCAATCCCAAAATCGCCGGCGTGGCATACACGTATGTTATCAGTTGCAATCCATCTTCGATCACCTGATACCATATAACCGATGGTGTAGTGGTCATGTGCTGCCTGCATTGCTGGCATTGTGTAGCTTGCTTCTTTTATTTTGTGGTCTATATAAATATTTTCTCCGGGTTTAAGTGGAAGAGGCATAGTAATCTCCATTCTTGAGTGGTTTAACCAAGTTATAATTGACATAGCATAATTTTATAAATTATATGTCATAAAAGCAATAATATTTAATGAAAAAAATAAAATTTTGTGCAAGAATAAGTTATAGTTAAATCATAATAAGAGGTTGATAACATATGAATCAGAAGTTTAATCTTAAAGCAAATAATTTTATAAAAAATATGCTCAGGTATTCGTATCTGATAATTATAGCACTGCTTCTTAATGCTGTTGTGAATGAGATAATTGTGAGTGCTAATAAGATAATAAGTGTCAACATAGATTATATGCTGTCAGGCGAAGCTGTTGATATTGGCAGTATTATTGAGAAGTTTATATATCTGACATTATCAGGCTTTGTACTTTCCTTTGCAGGAAGCAGGCTTTCGCTTAAATATGCGGTAAGGGTTATTAATTCATACAGAAAACAGATAAGCAGCAAGTTATACCGGATAGATTATTCATATTATGATAATGCAGGTACAGCAACAATAATTAATAAGGTGAATTCAGATATAGCAGAAGCGGAAAACTTTCTGACAGAGCATTTTGCAACAATTATAACAAATATTACGGCAGCACTTATATATGCCAATTATGTGCGAAGGATAAATGTAGTGCTTTTTGTTGCAGTTGTTGTGAGTTATCCACTTGTAATATGGCTGTCAAATATTCTTGTGAAGAAAATGCGTGATGTGTCAAAGGTATATCGTTTAAAGGTTGATGCAATGCTTGGGATTGATCATGAAGCTATAATGGGGTATCAGATAATAAAAGCCTTTGGATTACAGAAGTATTTTGAAAACAGAATGCATAAGGCATCAGAGGAGCTTGTGGAAACAGAGCAGATAAGAACAGGTATAAGCAATACGGCGATAGTTATAAGAAGACTCATACAATGGATTCCTTCTATATTATGTGCATTTTTAAGCATATGGCTTGTAAGAAGTGGACAGCTTACAGTTGGAGAGCTTGTTGGTTTTGTCGTTATTCTGGAAAAGTTTGTTGAGTCGATTATAGGAATTCCGTTTGCCATAGTTGATGCAACAGGCTGTATGGTGTGTATAGGAAGGCTTGAAGGAATACTTTCGGCTAAAGATGAGCATTTTGGGGACAAGACTTACAAGGCAACGAATATAGCTAATAGCGTATCTGACGAGAATGTCTTAGATGAAGATTACGTTATAGAATTTGACAATATAAAGTTTGCATATAAAGAGGGCGAAAATGTTCTTAATGATGTCAGTTTTAAGATTAAAAATGGCGAAAATATAGCAATAGTCGGAAGCTCAGGTGGTGGAAAGACTACTATTTTCAGACTGTTATGCGGCTTATATCATGCCAGTGATGGAACATATAAGCTGTACGGAATGGATATTAATGAATGGAATATTGAAAGCGCAAGAGAAAATATGGCGCTTGTTTCACAGGATACATTTTTATTTCCAGGAACTATTGAGGAAAATATCAGGTATGGAAATATTAATGCAACTCACGATGAAGTTGTTAATGCATGTAAGGATGCAAGAATTCACGACTTCATAGAAGGACTTACTGACGGATATGAAACTGTGATAAGTGAGGGTGGAAGCCAGCTCTCAGGTGGTCAGAGGCAGCGTATTGCTATAGCAAGAGCAATATTAAAAAACACGCCAATTTTGTTGTTAGATGAGCCTACATCTGCTATTGATGAGGGAACAGAGCAGCTTATACAGGATGCTCTTGACAGGTTATGCAAAGGAAAAACAAGTATAACGATTGCACACAGATTGTCTACAATAAAAGATGCCGACAGGATAATTGTACTTCAGCATGGAAGGATAGTTGAGGCTGGAACTCATAAACAGTTGCTTGATATGGGAGGGGTATATGCAGAAATGTACGCAGAAGGATAATAATAAGAAGAATTCCGGAATATGGCAGTTATTCTTACGGACTATGAGAACTATGGGAAAAAGACGCTTTATGTATTATGGTTCAATATTAGGGATGAGTATAACATTTGCAATGTTCTCAGTTATGGAAGCATTTCTTATGAAGATAGTTGTTGACATAGCACAGAAAGGCGAGTGGGACAGGCTTATAGGTTCTGTTGTAATAATAGTCATAACAGGCGTGATAGTGTTGTTAGGATATAGATTTGCCTGCATAAGATATAACGTGGAAGCAAAGCGAATATATGGAAAGCTGTACGAACAGGTGTTAAGTCACGAAATGAAGCTGCCTTGTGAATATTATGAAAATCACCATAGTGGGGAAATGTTATCAAAAGTATCATTCGACCTTGGAAGAATGGGTGATATATTTGGTTCAAGATTTAGAAGAGTTGTTATGCCATTTATAATGGTAGTTGTATTCTTAGTGCCTATGTTTGCACTCAGCTGGCAGCTTACACTTTGTCTTGTGGCTGTAAATACAGTGCTGATAGGAGTTACGATGGTTCTGACTGGACCGCTTAAAAGCTTAAGTAAGAAAATGTCTGAGTCAAACAGCATAATGACAAAGCATATAACAGATCTTATTCAGGGAATTATACAGGTAAGGATGTTTGAGGCAGGCAGGAAGACGGTTGACAGATACAATGAAGAAGCAGATGTATATGCTGTAAAGTCTGATAAAAGAAATATGTTTTCATCTTTGCTTGAATGTGCTAATACAGGTTTTGACCTTATATGTAATCTTGTTTTTCTGGCGTTAGGCATATTGTTTGTACAGAAGGGTTACACAACACTTGGTGCTATTGCAGCTATATATACAATGTATGGACGTTTTTCAAGGCAATTTTTGCAGATGGGAAAGTATATTCCTGAGCTTATTGCATATCTGACATATGCACAGAATATATTTGAGTTTCTTGATGAGAAAACAGAAGAGGAAATGTTAAATCGTCAGGAATTCAATAAAGAAAGATTGCATAATGAAATAAATAACTCTTGCGGTCATAATAATATTTTTAATAATGTTGATTATTCAGTTAAAATAAGTGATTTAACATTTTCATATATAAAAGATGAAAATAATGCCCCTGTCGTTGTTCTTGATAATTATAATGAAAGAATAAAGTCAGGCGAGTTCGTGGCAGTTACAGGTGCTTCAGGTTCTGGAAAGACAACACTTTCTAAGCTTCTTATGGGATTTTATAAACCGGACAGTGGAATGATTGAAGTGTGTGGCAATAATCTTGATGATATAAGTCTGTCGGCTGGCAGAAGCTTTTTTGCACTTGTTCCACAGGATGCAATACTTTTTAATATGAGTATAATGGATAATATAAGAATGGGAAGGCTTGATGCCACGGAAGCTGAGATAATTAAGGCTGCAAAGATGGCTAATGCCCACCAGTTTATAACAGAATTTACAGATGGTTATGACACAGTTGTTGGTGAAAAGGGGATGTCTGTATCAGGTGGTCAAAGACAGCGGATAGCCATAGCAAGGGCAATCCTTAAAAATGCTCCGATAATGCTTATGGATGAGGCAACCTCCGCACTTGATAATGAGTCGGAGCGTGCAGTAAACGAAACATTACAGAACTTAAAGGGTAGAATGACAATTATAATGATTGCACACAGGACATCAACAATACAGATGGCAGACAGGGTTATAAGCTTATAATTGACAATAACAACGAATAGTGTTATATTACTCCACCCTATCATCTTATTTCATCATCATTAAAATTATAAAAAGAAGATGATTATTGAGTACAAATCATATGTAATGTAACTCAATAAATATATGGGGATGAAAGGATCAGAGTGGTTTTATGACATTTTATCAGGAATTACAGTTAAGTTCTGCAGGCTCTAAACAGCTTATTAAGAACACAAAAGATGCTAAAGAGAAAAAGAAACATATATTAATATATAATTTCAAGGTTTACCTTGTTATGGTATTCTGTGTTGCAGTTGTTACAGTATTCAGTAAGTTACTTGGAAGTGCTAACAGCGTTGTTGGTGTTACGGTACTTCTTGCGGTGCTTGTATTAAGACAGGCGGACTTTGGAATAAAGACATCACATGGACTTTTGTCAATTATGGGAATATATGCTATATTGATAGCAGGACCAAGGCTTAGTAATATGGTGCCACCTGTTGTTGCATTTCTTATTAATATAGTGTGTATAATGCTTCTTATGATAATGGGCTGTCATAATGTAATTATGTATAATCATTCGACATTTGTGCTTGGTTATCTGTTATTACAGGGGTATGACGTTACAGGACAGGACTATGTGTTAAGGGTTATCGGACTTCTTTGTGGTATGGTAATCTGTATGATTATCTTTTATAAGAACCAGAAGAACAGACCATATCGAAGAACATTCCAGGATTTATTCTATGAATTCAATATTAATTCGGCAAGAAACAGATGGTATATCAAGCTTACATTTATAGTATCAAGTGCAATGTTTGTTATGAACTTGCTTAATATTCCAAGAGCGATGTGGATAGGTATAGCGTGCATGTCAGTGTGCCTTCCATTTTCAAAGGATATAGAAGGACGGGCAGGCAAGAGAGGTGCGTTTAATGTTATTGGATGTCTGATTTTTTCAATATTATACACAGTACTTCCACAGTCAATGTATCCATATATTGGTATGATAGGTGGAATAGGTGTCGGATATTCAGCTGGTTATTCTTGGCAGACAGTATTTAATACATTTGGTGCACTGTCGATAGCGGCGGAACTGTTCGGACTTAAATATGCTGTTTTACTTAGAATAGGTGTAAATGTAGTAGGAGCGGCATATACATTGTTATGTGACAGGGTGATAGATAAGATATATAACTGGTACACACAGCGAAAAGTAGAAACTGCGTGATGTACAGGAATTCGGCGGTATTGTAAGAATATCAGCATTTTTAGATGCAAGTTTCGTAGTAAGCATGTAAGCATCGAAATGGTATGTGAAACTGGTTAAGTTGATACGATGATAACATATATTTTTATAAAAAGTAAGTCTGGTGTAAGTTAATATGTATATTATCATGTGATATTATAAATGAGCAGATAGAAAATGTAGATATGAATATAATACGGAGAATGAGCATATGTATCATATTATTCTTGTTGAAGATGACGAGCAGATAAGAAAAAGCCTTACGGAGCTGCTCACATATAAGGGATATACAGTAACAGCGGTGGAAGGTGTGCAGAAGTTTTATGAGAGTATTAAGAAAACAACATACGATGCATATCTTTTAGATGTTATTCTTCCTGATGGAAGTGGTTATGATATATGTGAGAATATAAGAGATAAGACGGAAGCACCTATAATATTTATAACCTCAAGTGATGATGAAGAGTCAGTAGTAAAAGGACTTGATATAGGCGGAGATGATTATATAACAAAGCCTTTTCACAATGCAGAGCTTTTGTCGCGTATAAGCTCTAACCTAAGACGAAGTGCAAGATTCAAGGAGAATTCATATAGTGTTGGTGATATTAAAGTACTTTTTGATAAGTATAAGATATTAAAAAATGGTGTAGAATTAGGCATAACTCCGACAGAGTTTAATATAATAAAAATACTTATACAGAATAAAGGCTGTGTTGTTAAACGTGAGGTCATATATGACAGAATATGGGACATGCATGGCAATTATGTTGAGTATAATACACTCACAGTTGCTGTAAGCAGAATTAAAGCAAAGCTTGGAACATATGGGGAAAAGCATCAGTCTTATATAGAAACAATAAGAAATGTAGGATACAGGTGGATAGATAAAATATAGAGGTAAAGGGTGTTTATGGGTAATCAGGACGATATCGAACAGAAATTTATGGATTTTAGAAAAAAACAGACATTATTTATTGCAGCTTCATTTATAGTAAATGCAGCTGTAGTAATGCTTTTATGCCTGTATTATAATTTTAAGCAAAGAGCTCTTACAGGGGCTCTTTATTTGTATGATAAAACATCAGCAGAGAATTATCTTGATGTGCTTTCTAAGATGAAAATCACGCATGCTGTAGGCAGATATATTAATGAGGGAAATGCAGTTATTGAAAAAATCGGATATGGAAGTAAAGGGTATAGCTATATATTTCTTTTATCAGGGGAAATATGTATATATATAATTGCATTACTTATATTATCAGTTATATTCATATGTGGCATGGTAAGCATCAGAAGCATGACAGCTCACAGTGTTATAGCTGATGCTTTAGCAGTTAAAGAACGGAATGTAATATTAGAAAACAGGCTTAAACAGGAAAACGAATATAACAAAAAACAGCAGAGAAAAATGCAGGATTTTATAGAAAATATAGCACATCAGATAAAAACTCCGCTTGCAGCGATAATCTTAAATCTTGAATTTATGCAGGAATTGCACATGGATGAGCGTATGGGAAGACTTGTTGATGAAAGTGCGGGAAGTGCCTTCAGAATACGGGACTTTATAAGAACACTTCTTAACATAAGCAGATTTGAAAATAAGAAAGTAATAATAGCGGCTGATGAAGTAATCATAGGTTCAATTATAACAGATAGCATAAATAATTGTATGAATTGTATGATACATGAAAATCAGAATGATATTTTTATAGTACAATATGATGATAAATGCGAAAGTGCGGTTATATATGCAGATGAAATGTGGCTGGTTGAGGCAATAGCTAATGTTATAGGAAACAGTGCAGACTATATTAAAAATATTCCTGATGGTAAAGTGTATATAACTGCAGGCTGTGATGAAAGAAAGGTTGTTATAAGAATAGAAGATAATGGGAAAGGATTAACTGTTAAAGATCAGGATGATATATTTGACAGGTTCTCTACAACAAGAAACAGTGCTTCGGATATGCATGTAGGATTAGGACTTAATCTGGCAAGACTTATAATAGAGGCACATTATGGCATAATAAAAGCAGGTAACAGTGAAGAATATGGAGGAGCAGAATTCACGATAATACTTCCAAGATATAGACTTAAGGATAAGAGATAATAAGATGTAAGAAACAAAATGTCAAAAACTTGTGAATGTAAGTCTGAGGTAAGTTAACAACAATATAATCCGCATATCAGATATGAAAGTAACTAAAGTCAGGAATAAAGTATTAAAGATATCTGGAATAATATACAGACTTTATTAAAGGAGGATATGCTATGGATATATTAAGAGCAGAAGGAATAAGTAAAACTTACCGGACAGGAAGCGTTGAAGTGAAGGCACTTAAACAGTGTAGTATTAACATTCAGAAAGGCGATTTTACAGCTGTGATAGGAAAAAGTGGTTCTGGAAAGTCCACTCTTTTAAGAATATTGGGGACTATAGATAAGCCTGATTCAGGAAAAGTGTACATAGATGATACAGATATAAGCACGCTTAATAATAAATCACTTGCCAGGTTCAGGCGCACAAAGATAGGCTTTATATATCAGGATTATAGTCTTGTGCCAGAATATACAGCTTATGAAAATATCATACTTCCCATTATACTTGATGGTAAGAAACCAGATAGAGATGAGGTCAGCCGTCTTATGGATATATTATCCATCGGACACTGTTTAAGAAAGTTTCCATCGCAGATGTCCGGAGGTGAGCAGCAGAGAGCTGCCATAGCAAGGGCAATGATAGCACATCCGGCAGTTATACTCGCAGATGAACCTACAGGCAACCTTGATGTGGCTAGTGCACAGACAGTTGTACAGATGTTGGCAGAAGCTTCCAATGAATACAATCAGACCATAATAATGGTTACGCATGATAAGCAGATGGCAGAATATGCAGATAAGCTGCTTACGATAGTTGATGGACATGTGAGCATGGGAGTAGATGATACGATAGCTGAAGGTAATGACAGGGGGTGAGCTTTTTATGAATGGCAGACTCATATTACTTTGTTTAAAAAGTATGCTTAGAAGATGGAAGAGAGTATTAAGAACAATAGTAACAGTTTTTATCGCATTTCTTTTTGTGGCAGGTATGCTTCTTTTTCAGGAAAATATGTATCAATATCAGACAGCAGTGGCAAAGAAACATTTTGGCGACTGGTTTATAATGAATCCATATTACAATGCAAAGAAAGATAATGTATTAGGTGAACACATTTATCTTGAAAAACCTAAGCTCGCTTATGTGGTAAATAGTATATATGATTATGATAAGGAAACAGATGAAAAGATAGGTTTCTTTACACAGGATTTTATACATGCAGGAAATATTAAGCTTGATAAGGAAGAATGGCCAAAGGAAGACACTGATGTTGCAATTGACTGGAATACACTGTTAAAGCTAAATCAGGGATATGAAATAGGGGATATAATCACCATCCATACATATACAGGACCTTCAACAGATGAGGAAAATGAAGTTACAAAAACCTACAGACTGTCGGGGATAATAGATAGTTACACAAACATATGGCAGGGAGGCGGGAATCTTCCAGGTATAATACTGACAGAAAATGAATGTGGAAACATTAAGCATAGCAATGATATTAAACAAAAAAATATTGCAATATATGGGATGAAAAATATAATACAAGAATCTGATTATGAAGCAATGTTTAACAAAATGCAGAAGGACACTGACAAAGAGATGGTGTTTAACAGTAGTGTCTATGCATATAAACCATGGGGGAATGAGCTTGTATACAATTATATATTTATTCTTGTAATGCTTGTTGGTATCGCAGCTATAACTTATCAGATGATGGCATATAATATGACCAGGAAATATACGATGGATATACATATCAGGGAAGGAGCAGCAAGAGGCCAGATAACAGGAATGTATATGTGCGAGAATTTTATTATACTGCTTCTGTCATCATTTCTTGGACTTTTTACAGCATGCCAGCTTGCAAGGCTTATATGCAGCGCTATAGGAAAAAATATGGGTGTAAGCTTCTTTTATATAGGAAGCAGTACATATATTAAAATGCTTATTACACTTATATTGTCTGTTGTAATAAGTATCATATTTAATATATATATGAATATATCCCATGTGATTAATAAATCTGTTAAGATTAAGATAGGCAAAAATCATAATGATAATGCAGAAAGATATGTGCCATCCAATAATAAAAAAATTAACGGAAAAGAGATTAATAACAGGAATTTCATATATCAGACACACATAAGGTTAATGCATACAAATGGTTTTATTCCTAATATGTTTATAAGACTTTTTGCACTTGTTATGGCAGCGGTAATGGTGCTATGTGCTATTAATATGCACACTGCATACAAAGCATATGAAAAAAATGCAGGTAAAGATGATATAGTCGCATATAAGAAGGAAAACAATACATCAGCATATGTATATTATTATAATGAAGATATTAATGAATATAAGGAAGAGGTGCAAAAGAGAAAAGAAAGTGCATCTAAGTATGCAGCAACAGATTATAAAGAACCAACAGAGCTTGAAATATATAATAAATCCAGGATAAATATAAGCTCTTACCAGGATTATCTTGATAATTCAGATGTTGATTATATTTTGGGAATAGACAGAAAACTTACATTAAATAACAATCTTAAATGTGCAGATACATATATCTATAAAGGAATAGATGAAAATACATTAAAAGCTATTAAAGACATAGATGGTGTTAAAGAAGTACACTTAGGGTATTTCGAAACAGGAAGAAGCTGGTACTGGGATGGAATGGACTATAATAAGATAGGTGCAGATGATTATATATCAGATAGTGATGGAAAGCTTGATGAAAAGAATTATAAATACCTGTATGCATCAGAGTATGTAGAACCAGATAGCAGTATATATGATATTATATGTAAATATGCAGGCGGTGATGCACCTGACTATGAAAAATGGGCGGCTGGCGAGCTTTCGGTAGTTTTTAAGGATACCAATATAAGAGGACAGTATGATGATACATTACAGCCTGGTATGACACTGAACTTATATGGATATGCTGATAATATGAGAAACGACCAGTTTGTATATCATCAGTGGGATGGAAGTGAAAGTGAATATTCGGATGCACTCATAAGATATTATATGGATAATGTATGGGAAAAATATGTTAACGTAAAAGATGATCCTGACACAGCAGATGTAATAGCTAATCATAAAACATGGAGCTGGAACCGTGCACACAAATATGTTAGTAATAAGCTTTCACTTGATAGACTTGAAGAGCTTAATCTTATATCAAGAACATGTCTTTCTGGCTCAAATGTTGAATCACAGACTAAGACTACACAGGAAAGACGTGAAAGATATGAACAGGGAGTTATATCAGAGGAGGCTTATCGGGGATTTCTTGGAAAATATGCCAACACAGAGCTTGAAAGAAGATATCGTTATAAAACAAGATATACACCAGCAGCTGATACAAATGTGGCAGCAGTCATATACATTACTGATGAAAACAGGGATGAGATTAATGCTGCATTTAAAGAATATATACCTGAATTCGGACAGTTTACCCTGATTTCTACAACGACTCTTTTACAGGAGGCATTGGATAATCAGAATGAAAATATTAAACAATATTTTCTTCTTGATGAGCTTCCTGATGAACTTACATTAAAACTTAAATATAATCAGGTAAATATACGCTATGGCATAGATTCAGCTTTAGTGTCAACTGGTAACATAGTATCCTCATATCTTGGACAGAGTGGTTTCTCCTATAAAAGCTATTCAGAAGAAAAGGATCTGTTAAAACAGAAAACTATTGAAACAATGATGCTATATGGAATATCCCTGTTAGCAGCTGTGTTTGTTGTTATTGCAGTATCTGTTCTTATAGTAAAAAACAGATGTGAGAAATATGAAAGCAGATTAAGAATCATAAAAAGGACAGGGGCTAAAGATACAGTACTTGTAAGAATATGTATGCTTGAGTGTGTAAGAGAAGCAATATGGTGTCCATTTGTCGCTATTATTGTAATACTGCTTGACTGGATAACGATAACACTGCATATAAGAGATGTAAAGTGAAAATATAAAAACTATATAAGATATTTTCACTGACAATAATGCTGATGAATTAATAAATTAGAGGATTAATTATAGAATTAATAGGACAGGCTATTTATACATAAATAAATAAGTGTTATTATGTATATATATTGAGCTGTGTCTGTGAACATAAATACTGCTGGTTTTTAATGACCAGCAGTTTTTATGCAATATATGGGGAATAGTATATAGCATAATTCTTACTATAGCGGAGGATATTATATGACAGGAACGATTAATTCAGAGGCCAGACTGTCTACTTTTGAGGCAATATGTATGATAGTTGGCAACAGCATAGGAACAGGTATTATAGCAGTGCCATATCTTGCAACAAAAAACAGTATGCTTGATGTTATATGGATGGTTGCTATTGCTTATATAGTCAATGTAATATTGCATTTAATAATAGCTGAGCTTTCATACAATAATGGAGGTGTACAGCTTGTAAAAAGCTTTGAGGGAGAACTTTTTACTGGCAGGATGAAAAAGGTGTTCAGCTGGATAATGTTTATAGTATATGGGCTGGCTATTATGATAGGTGTGAGTGGCAATATCAATGGTGGGGCGCAGATATTTGTGAACTGGTTTAATATTCCGTTGTGGGCAGCACAGCTTATTTATTATGTGATAGCTGGAATAGTAGTATTTATAGGGATGAAGGCTGTAGGAATAGCACAGAAGTATGCAGTTGCGGTACTCATGGTTATAGTTGCAGTTATGACGATTGGTACATTTATGCATCCTGTTAATGCTTTGTATACAGCACCATTTCATTTGAACAATCTGCTTGCACTTTATAGTATGGTGGTTTTTGCAACCTCTGCTAATCAGGCAGTTATACAGGTTGTTAAGGGACTTGATGGAGATGCGGGAAAGATTAGAAAGACAATATTTGCAGGTTTCGGATTGTCCTCTCTTTTCGTGCTTATTGTAACACTTACAGTGCTTCTTGGAACTAAGGGAACACTCGATAAGGAGCTTGCCTATATGCAGCTTGGTAAAAGCATAGGAAGCTGGGCTATGATTCTTGCAGGTGTATTTTCTTTGTTTGCCCTGCTTACAACCTTCTGGTCTAATACACTTGCATTAAGAGATGTAGTTCATGAGCAGATAGGAACAGGAAACAGGATAAGCTGGCTTATAGCTACCATTCCATGTATACTTTTTGCTATATTTGGTATAAGCAGTTTTATAGTCCTTACAAGGATAATGAGCGGTGTAGTTGTGCTAGTCAGTATCATGCTTGTGCTGACTTATGGAAAGTCAAGGAAAAAGGCTGGAAACAGTCCTATATGTGGTGTGTTTGGCACAGTATATTTCCAGGTGCTTATGGTTATATCTACGATAATATCTGCAATCGGGGCACTTATACCACTCAGCTGATAAAAGTCAGCGCAAAGAAGCAGCGCAAGAATGGAGATTACTATGTACGAATCAGACGAATTTAAACAACTGGATAATGAAACATTTGCACTTAAGATAAATACAAACAGAGCTTATAAGATACTTCAGCTTACAGACATGCATCTTGGATTTGGTATATTTTCAAAGAAAAAAGACAGGCTTGCACTTAAGGCTGTAAGTCAGATTATAAAAAGGACTAAGCCTGATCTTATTGTGATCACAGGTGATTCGGTATTTCCATTCTTCCCGAAAGCCGGAACTATGAACAATAAACGCCAGGCAGAAATATTTATAAGATTTATGGACAGCTTTGGTATACCATATGCACTTGTTTATGGTAATCATGACTGTGAAATGTTTGCAAGATACAACAAGGATAAGCTTTCAGATGTATACAGCTCAGGTAAATACAGTATATTTACAAAGGGTAGAAAAGACATATATGGAATGGGTAACTACTTCATTAATCTTACAGACAGCGATGGAAAAGTTATACTTCCGCTTGTTTTCCTTGACTCTAATATGTATGGAGAGGGTGGCTGGTTCTACAGTGGTTTTGACTGTATACATGAAGACCAGGTAGACTGGTGTATGGATAAGCTAAGTAAGTTAAAAAAAGAGAATAGTGACATCAGAGCTATGGCATTTTTCCATATTCCTGTAAACGAGTTCAAAGAGGCCTATGAAAAAATGAAAATGGGAGATAAAGCAGTTGTATATAAGCATGGCAATATAGGTGAAGCTGATGACCATTTCGGGATTCCAAAATTTGAGGGCACTTTTTTTAACAGAGCAGTGGATAATGGTATTATAAAATGGATGTTTTGTGGACATGACCATCTTAATACGCTGTCTCTTGTGTATAAAGGTATCCAGCTGACATATGGAATGTCTATAGATTATCTTGGCTATAAAGGGATAATGAATAGGCATACGCAAAGAGGTGGAACACTGATAACAAGGCATACAGATGGAAGTGTTTCTATAAAAATGGTTCCGCTTAAAGAAACATTGTGACATAAATAAGTGTTAAATCGTTGTGAATCATTGTGGTGTGAAACATTGCAGCATAAATAAGATTGATAAATAAGAGTCATTCTGATAAAATGTTAATATTCGGGCTTCTGTAATATTTTCAGGATTGGCTTTGAATAGTAACGACATTAAAGCGTTTCAAGGATTGGAGAACAAGTTAGGATGAGAATAGGTTTTGATAATGATAAGTATCTTAAGATTCAGTCAGAGCATATAAAAGAGAGAATAGGAAAGTTTGGAGATAAGTTATATCTTGAGTTTGGCGGAAAGCTTTTTGATGATTTTCATGCTTCAAGAGTACTTCCAGGATTTCACCCAGACAGCAAGCTGCAGATGCTTATGCAGTTATCAGATGTGGCTGAGATAGTTATAGTTATAAGTGCAGCAGACATCGAAAAGAATAAGGTAAGAGGTGATCTTGGAATCACATATGATGTTGATGTTTTACGCCTTATAGGAGAGTTTGAAAAGAAAGGTCTGTTTGTTGGAAGTGTAGTCATAACTAAGTTTACAGGACAGAATGCAGCTATCCAGTTTAAAGAAAAGCTTGAAAAGAAGGGAATCAAGGTATACCAGCATTATGTAATAGAAGGTTATCCATCTAATATTCCTAACATAGTAAGTGATAATGGTTTTGGAAAAAATGATTATATAGAAACAACAAGACCACTTGTTGTCATAACAGCACCAGGTCCAGGAAGTGGAAAAATGGCAACATGTCTTTCACAGCTTTACCATGAGAATAAAAGAGGTGTTAAAGCAGGATATGCCAAGTTTGAGACATTTCCTATATGGAATATACCACTTAAGCATCCGGTCAACCTCGCGTATGAGGCTGCAACAGCAGATCTTAATGATGTGAATATGATAGATCCTTTTCATCTGGAAGCATATGGAAAGACTGCGGTTAATTATAACCGTGATATAGAGATATATCCTGTACTTAATGCTATATTAGAAGAAATATATGGTGAGAACACTTACTATAAGTCACCAACTGACATGGGTGTCAATATGGCTGGTAACTGCATAGTAGATGATGAGGCATGCTGTGAGGCATCCAAGATGGAAATAATAAGAAGATACTATGATGCAGTTAACAGGGTAGCTAAAGAGAAAGCATCTGAAAGTGAAGTATACAAGATAGAGCTTCTTATGAAGCAGGCCAAGATTACAACTGATGACAGAAAAGTAACAGTAGCGGCAAAGAAGAGAGCTGAGGAAACTGGCGTTGCATGTGCTGCCATAGAGTTTGAAGATGGTACAATAATCACTTCAAAAACAACCGATTTCTTAGGAGCATCATCAGCACTCATACTTAACGCGCTTAAGTATCTTGCTGGAATAGAGCATGATGAGAAGCTTATAAAGCCAGAGTTTATCGAGCCGATACAGAATCTGAAAGTGGAACATCTTGGTGGAAGGAATCCAAGACTTCATAGTGATGAGGTTCTTATAGCACTTGCACTTACATCAGTAACTAATGAGAATGCGAAAAAAGCGATGGAGCAGCTTCCTAAGCTTAAGGGCTGCCAGGTTCATACAACAGTTATGTTATCTGAGGTAGACACTAAGACATTTGCAAGATTAGGAGTGAATCTTACATCAGAACCGGTAAGAGGAAGTAAGAAATTTTATTAATATATGGATTTTATAATATAGAATCATAGATAAAGAACAGAAAAGACTGTTATACTATAAAGTGATATTCAACTCTTATAGTATAACAGTCTTTTTGATGTTAATTATTATTGTTTTGTAAGCATTTTACGATAGCTGCTTGGTGACATACCAACAGCCTTTTTAAATACATCACCAAAAAAGTTGCTGTTATTATATCCACATTTGTATGCTATTTCTGTAATACTTTTTTCGGAGGATATAAGCAGCGATTTGGCTGCCTCTATCCTTGTTTTAGTAAGGTATTCCTTGAAAGTCATATTAGTAAATATTTTGATTTTTTTGGTAAGGCTGGATTCGCTTATACCAAACTGGGCAGCAGTTTCAGGCAGTGTAAGCTGTCTGCCATAGTTGTTTTCTATGAAATTCACAATTTCACCTATTGTAATGTTAGATAAATTAGTCTTTTGATTTATATTATGTGTATAACGCTGACACCGTATAAGGTATATAATCAGTTCAAAAAAATAAGCTTTAGTAAGTGACTCAGACATATTGTCGAGACTATATTTTTCAAATTGTATTTTCTCAAATATATTAGATAGATTTGAAAAACTTTTTCTTGATAATTGCAAATGTTTATTTATGAAAAGATTATTTATTTCATCCTTGAAATCCTTGTTAAAATACCAGTTTAGCTGTTCAGTAGATATATACAGGACAGTTCTTTTGACATCCTGAGTAAAGGGGTATATAAAAGTATGTTCTTTAAAAGCAGGTATAAAAAGAACACTTCCATCTTCAAGACAATATGTTTCATTATCTATATATACATTACATTTTCCAGATTGAAGAAAATATATTTCATTGTATTGATGGGAATGTGTAAGTGGTACATTTTTATTAACATGACGGATTCTATGGTCTATTACAAAGTCTTTGCTTACGTTTGATAACATATGGATTCCTCGCTTAGTATGTATATATTGTATAAGGTAATTGCTTTTTGAATGATATTTTATAAAAGTAGTTATTTTATGTAAATTATAAGATACTTTACCGATAATTGGTAGTCTGTTTTTAATATTGATTTTATAATACAATCATCAAATTATATAATGTTAAGGAGGCAGTGGAATGCGAAAAGTTACAAAATCACTGGTTACGCTTGGGTTGTGTACAACAATGCTGTCTGGAATGATGGCTGGTGTTCCGACAGTTAGTCTTTTAAAGGCAGGTAATGTAGAGAATGTATATGCGGCAGATAATGAACAGGTAGAATTGGGAGATCTTGTGCTTAGATTTCTTGCTATAGGTGAATATGAGCCTAACCGTTATACAAAAAAGGATGGTGGCAAATGGGCACCGGAAGAGATTGAAAAAGGACTTCTTATTAAAGCAGATATGGTTCTTGGAGAAGGCAATGTTGAAGGTATGATGGCACCTATGAAATATTCATTACAGGATATTACAGGACATGTTGATGCGGATGTTAATACAGGAAATATTGTCATTACTTATAACGGGCTTACACTTACTATGAAAGCAGGCAGTACAACAGCTGAACTTGATAATGGAAAAGAAAAAACTACACTTACTATGAGAAGTGAGATAGCACCATATTTTAAAAAAGTAGATGAAGAAAAAAATGTTGATGGAAGTGATTATTATGCATGTTATCTTCCAGTTAAGTTTACAGCGGAAGCACTTGGTGGAAATGTAATATGGAATGATGCAATGCACAGAATAGAGATGGCGTTTGCATTCTATGCATCGGATGCGGCAGCTTCACCGGTTGTTAACTCGAAGTCTGATTATACAACAAAGAAAATGGAGTCCAATTCTAATACATACAGCAAAATGAAAGGAAGAATTGATGTTACTAAGCTTGACGAAGCAGCGGTAAAAGCTAATGTTGCTGATATGATAAAAGCTGGACTTAATGTAGTAAATCCTGTTTACCAGAATGAAGATGGTGGATGGGCTAAGACAAATACAGAGTATGATCTGCTTGAGGATTCTTTTGCAAGATTATATACAAAGGGATATTCAACAGTAGATAATGGAGCAACTCACGGACACATGAAGTTCTTATCAAGGATTATAAGACTTTCAAAAGAAAATCCTGAGCTTTTTGCAGGATATGAAACACAGCTTTCTGCGATAGAAAAGGGCTTCTGGAAAGCAGCAAAGTATATGTGCGATTCGCAGAATAACAATGGTGGATGGCCACAGTATTATCCATATGGTGTTGGCTATTTCAGAAATATAACATTTAACGATAATGCCATGCCTGACCTTATGGAATCAATATACGCACTTTCAAACGATAAAGGGCTTACTGATAATGAACTTTGTGAGGACTATGCGTGGGCAAGAGATGAAATAAAGGCACAGACTAATCCGTATGTGCTTGAGCTTGGAATAAAACATGATACTTTAAAGGAAGTATGGGATAATGGTCTTGATTTTGTAATAAGGGCACAGGTGGTAATCGATGGAATAAAAACAGGCTGGGCACAGCAGTATGATCCAGATGAAAAAAATCCTGTTCCAGCAGGTGGAAGAGCATTTGAGCTTCCTTCTGTATCTCCGGATGAAAGTCTTACAATGGTAAAGGTACTTGCTAACATAGTCAATCCAAGTGCAGAGGTGAAGGATGCTATTACAAGTTATGTGAACTGGATTAATTCAGTTGGTATAACAGGATATGGTGTATATAATATAGCTGATAGAACAAGAGAGCTTGGAACTGACAGATTAATATTAAAGGATGGAAGTACGACAAAGCAGTTTGGACGTTTCTATGGACTTGATACAACAGGTGAATATTATGGATTCACAAAAGCACAGATGGCAAATAAGATGACAGACAGTAAGTTCTATGAAATATTTGCAGGAAGAGATTCAGTGGCACAGCTTAGCATGAACTATGGTATGGGTGAAAGAAGAATAGGATATTCATATGTAAGAACTAAGGCAGATGTTAATGCTACAGCGGTATATAATACATGGAAAAAGGCGCTTGGTGAATAAATAGTCCTAGAGTAAAGCAGTGTAAGAATGGAGATAAATATGAGACGAGATATAAAAAAAGGTATGAAAAAAGCGGCTATAGGTATTGTGGCTGCTACAATGCTTACAGTTATGGCAGCACCTGTATCTGTTTTACCAGTAAGTGCAGCAACTGTAACAAGAGGAAGTTATGATTTTTCTAATATGGTTGTAAGAAGAGTGTGGTTTAATACAAATGATCCAGTATTTTTAATAGACGATTATGAAAGAGTATGGCTTGATAATAATGTTAATGTATTAGCTACAGGCAATGCAACTGACGCTAAGACAACAAGTAATCTTATGGCACCTATGAAAAATATGTTTGCTTATATAGGTGCTGATTACAAGGAAAATGGTGATAACATAACTATCACTATGAATGACACAACAGTTAAGCTTAAGATTGGTTCTTCAGATGTTGAAATTAATGGCAAAGTTACATCAGGTGCATTAACAGATGAGCAGATGCCAGCAAAGGTCAATGTTAAAGAAAAGTATGCAGATTATAACACATTTTTAACAGAAGATTATAATGTTGTGTATCTTCCAGTTGCATATGTACTTAATATATTTGGTGCAGATATGTACAAGGATGGCAAAATGTCAGACAGCTTTTATGCAGCGGTTCCAGTTATGAAGACAGAGTCTGTTCCTTCATATGAAACATCTTCAAAAGGATATGGCATGCGTTATGATGCATTGCTTGAGGGAACACTTGATGTTACTACATCAGTAGCAGATCTTATTGTAGCATTACAGAACGAAGATGGTGGATTCCAGGTACTTCCTGATAATTATGAAATGTCACAGAAGGAAACAGGACTTGGAAGCATGAAAGATGTTTCAAGTGTTTACAATGGTGCAACAACATCAGAATTAAAGTATCTTGCAAAGTATATAACAGCTAATAAGCCAGAAGATTCAAAGTATCAGGATGCATTTGTAAAAGGTATTAAGTACCTTCTTACAACACAGCGTGATAATGGTGGATGGAGTATGAATCCAGGTAGTGGAAGTGGCTTTAATGCTAATATAGAAGTGGGTAACAAGGCTATGACTGAGGTACTTACACTTCTTAGTGATATTGCAATACTTAACAATCAGGATTATGTGTTTGCAAGGAAAGCGATGAATGTTGATGAAATAAAGTCAGCAGTAGAAAAAGGAAATGATTTTATTGTAAAATCGCAGATCAGCAACAACAATAAAAAGTCTGGCTGGGCAACACAGTATGACAAGTCTGGAAATGTAACTATGGGACATACATATGAAAGAGAGTCTGTCAGTTCTTATACAACAAAGGATGTTATCGACTATCTTATGACTATACATAATCCTTCACAGGATATTAAGGATGCTGTTGAAAGTGCATACAGCTGGCTTAAGGATGTTAAAATAGCTGATAAAGAGCAGAAAGTTGTAAAAGATACATCTATGAATAATGGCTTTGATGTATATCTTGTTGATGGCAGCGGAACATGGGCTTCTAATTATGTATATGATAAAGCCACTGATTCTTACAGACCTTTGTATTCAGATGTGGATCCAACAAGGGCAGACCAGAAGTATGTAAATGTATATGAGCTTTACAATCTTGATGGTAACAGTGTTGGAAATAATAAGATTAACAATAAGGATTTGATTCTTTATTCAACAAGAACAACAGTTTCTTACTATGATAATAATCTTGCAGATGAGCTTATTGCAACAGGATATGATGAGTGGAAGAGTTATCTTGCTAATGGTTTCCCTGAAATACCTAAGGATCCAGCAGATTCACCTGATAATAATGGTGGTTCAGATAATGGAAATAATGCAGATAATTCACAGAATAAGGATACACCACAGACTCCATCAGAATCAGGAAATGCAGAAGTATCAGATAACAATACAAAGACAGGTGATAAGGCACCAGTTGGCTTATTAGCAGCTGTACTTGCAGTATCTGGCGGATTAGCAGGTATAAGTGTATACGCAGTAAAAGAGTCTAAAAAAAGAGGCTTAATAAAAAAATAAAATGATGTCAGTCTGAATTTTCAGAGGATAGTAAAGAAACTTATTAATCCATAGGCATTGTAAAAAAAGAGTTTGTATTAATGGGAAACTGTTATATACAAACTCTTTTTCAGTTATTTGTGATTAATAAGAGATACTTTCGGCATCTTTTGTCTATGAAATAGTGGTATAATTTTATAAACACATAGAAAAGATTTGACGAATAGGCTTAAATTGGATAAAAGGTTTAATTAGAACGAAAAAACTTAAATTAAAAAACAATATATTAAAAAGATAATACGAGGAGCACATATATTATGGAGAATTTACATATAAGCAGTAACAAAAAATATCTTATGAAAGGGGATAAGCCATTTTTCTGGCTTGGAGACACAGCGTGGATGCTATTTACCAATATATCTTATGATGAGGCTTATACATATTTAAAAAACAGGGCAGATAAAGGTTTTAATGTTATTCAGGCAGTGCTTATTTATTCGGTTGATACACCAGAAGCATTAAAAACTGTTAATCGTATGTGCTGTAAAAATACGGCTGTTGACACTAATAAGTACTGGCATAATATTGATATGGTTATAAAGCTTGCAGAAGAGCTTGGGTTATATATGGCACTTCTTCCATGCTGGGGAAGTATTGTAAAGGAGAACATTCTGAATATGGAAAATGTTCTTACATATGCAAAGTTTCTTACTGACCGTTATAAAGACTATTCTAATATAATATGGGTGCTCGGCGGTGATGTTAAAGCAGAGGCTTATAAGGATATATATACATTGATGGGTACATATTTTAAAGAGCATATGCCAGATAAGCTTGTTACATTTCATCCTTTTGGAAGATGCTCTTCAACAACATGGTTTGCAGATGATGACTGGCTTGACTTTAATATGTTCCAGTCAGGACATAGAAGATACGACCAGTGCAGTCTTGGTGCGTGGGATGATACTGGGGCTGATAATACATCATATTATGGTGAGGATAACTGGAAATATGTGTTACATGACAGACAATTAAGTGACAAGCCAGTGCTTGACGGAGAGCCTTCTTATGAGTGGATTATACAGGGACTTCACGATAACAGAGAACCTTACTGGAGGGCAAAGGATGTAAGAAGATATGCGTATTGGTCAGTGCTTGCAGGAGCGTGTGGACATACTTATGGTGATAATGCAGTTATGCAGTTTCATAAGAATGGTGATGATGGAGTGAATTATGGCGTTGTATGTGAGTGGGAGGAAGCACTTCATCACGAGGGTGCAGGTGAAATGCTGCATCTTAAGAAGCTTATGGAGTCCGTTGATTTTACCAGTGGAAAGATGGCAGACGAGCTTCTTCTTAGTGGACAGAAAGAGAAATATGAGCGTATCAGTGTATTTGCAGGCAGTGATTATGTTATAGCGTATGACTATAGCTGTAGTGAATTTACTCTTGATATATCAGGATACAAAGGTAAAGCTATGTATTGGATGAGCCCGGTTACAGGTATATATAGTTATATTGGAAAATGCGAGGGTGATACATTTACGGCGCGAAGAACTGAGAGATATGAGGAGGATAATGCGGACAGGATATTGGTTATATCGTAGAATTGTTAAACGATTATTTAAGTGTTTATAAATTATATAACGATTCAATACAAATATTATATGTGAGGAATAAGAAGATGAATAAGACGGACATTATTAACAGGCTTAATGTAGTAAAAAAATACAATCCACATTTAAGTAATGCAGATGCAAAGTCACCACTGACAGTTGGTAATGGCAGGTTTTGTTTCACGGCAGATGTTACAGGAATGCAGACACTTTATGAGGAGTATAGCATCGAAACTCCTTTGTGTACTATGGCAGAGTGGGCGTGGCACACTTATCCTGGACATCGCTATACTATGGATGATGTGTGTATGACTGAATATGATTTTCTTGGGAGAAAAGTGTCATATCCACGTGTAAAATATGAAGGAAATGAGGCAGCCTACGACTGGGTACGAATGAATCCACACAAGTTTAATCTTGCAAGGATTGCATTGTCAGCTGATGGTACATATCTGACTTCTGATATGTTATCAGATATAAACCAGACCCTTGATATAACAACAGGCGTGTTAAAAAGTGATTTTATAGTAAGCTATGCTTCGCATGAGTATAAGGTAAGCGTTGAAACAGTATGTAATAATAAGTCAGATACTGTGGCTTTTAGGGTGGAGTCTGAACTCTTGAATAAAGGGCTTTGTGTGGATATACATTTTCCGTATGCTTCATGTGATATAACGGGTTCTGACTGGTTGGATGATAAAGTACACTATGATAAAGTTACAGTGATAAATTATAATGAATTGGTTAATATATCAAGTGAAAAATATAATAGTGAGACTTGTAAGATATCAGATAAAATTCCTGCTGATGGTAGTGCAGAGATAAAGAATAAAAAGATATATAAGATAAAAAGACAGATAGATGATACTCATTATTCAGTTTATATAAAGACTAACGGACAATTGGAAAAGGCAGACAAACACAGATATCGTATAAATAAGGCAGATAGTGACAATGTTCTTTATCTATGCGTTGGGTTTGAGGATGAAGATGGAATATATGCCAGTATATATAATAATGTTCAAAGTAATATGTGTGTAGATAATAACAAGGCTAATGCAGATAATGAGTGTGCTGCAGATACATTTGCAGCAATAAAAGAAAATGTATATACATTCTGGCATAATTACTGGAGCAGCGGAAAGTTTCTCTACCATGAAAATGAAGAACTTATGAGAAGAGTTATATTATCGCAATATCTTCTTATAGTTAATGACAGTGGTTATATACCACCAGCAGAAACAGGCCTTACATGTAACAGCTGGTATGGAAAAGCACATCTTGAGATGCATTACTGGCATATGGCGTGGGCTGCTTTGTGGGGACACCCAGAGCTTCTTGAAAAAAGCTTTGACTGGTATATAAGCATACTTCCAGAAGCTAAAAAAAATGCAGCAAGAAATGGTTATAGGGGTGCAAGGTGGACGAAGATGGTATCATATACAGGAAAGGATTGTCCGTCAAAGATTGCACCGCTGCTTATATGGCAGCAGCCTCATATAATAAATATGCTGCAGATGGTGCTGGATTGTTATAATAACGACGTGCATTTTGAGAAAAAAACAGACAAATATATGCATAAGTACTGGATTCTGGTGCAAGAGACTGCTGAATTCATGGAAGATTATCTTGTATATGATATTGCTTCAGATACATTTAACATAGAAGCACCTGTCATACCAGTACAGGAAAGACATCTCCCAGAGGATACAAGAAATCCTGTGTTTGAGCTTGCATACTTTAGATACGGCTTAAAGATAGCGGCAGAGTGGGCTGATAAGCTGGGATATGTAACATTTTCAGAGAAATGGAACAATATAGCAGACAGAATAGCACCGCTTCCGGTTTATGATGGCTTATACATATCACAAGAGAATTGTCTGGATACATATGTTAACAAGGCTATTGATCATCCGCTTATGCTGCAGGTATATGGTATGTTAGATGGTTATGGTGCTAAAGATATTGTTGATATGGATATATACAGGGCAACACTTGATAAGGTAATGAAAGTATGGGATTATTCTACACTTTGGGGCTGGGATTTTGCAGTTATAGCTATGGCAGCAGACAAGCTTGGTCTTAAGAGTGAGGCACTTTCACAGCTCCTTATAGAGTCGCCTAAAAATGAATATGTAGTAAGTGGAAATAACAGGCAGAATTCACGAAAGGATCTGCCACTATATCTTCCAGGTAACGGAAGTCTGCTTATAGCTGTAGCGAAGATGTTTTTTGAATGATAAAGCTTCTTATGAGTAATTTTCAAAATGGCAGAATTGTGTTACACTTAATACTAAATATGAAAATAGAAATGGAGATATAATATGGATGCCAGTCAGGTATTGAAGCAGTATTTTGGATATGACAGCTTCAGAAAAGGACAGTCAGATATAATAGAAGCCATATTGCAGGGACATGATGCACTTGCGATTATGCCGACCGGAGCAGGGAAGTCAGTGTGTTATCAGGTTCCTGCATTACTGTTACCGGGTATAACCATAGTTATATCTCCGCTTATATCACTTATGCAGGATCAGGTCAAGTCACTTAATGAAGCGGGAATAAATGCAGCTTATATTAATTCAACCCTGTCAGAATCACAGATGTATAAAGCACTTGATTATGCAGCAAATGGAAAGTACAAGATAATCTATGTGGCACCGGAAAGACTTGAAACCATGAGTTTTATGACATTTGCAAAAAAAGCAGATATATCGATGGTGACTATTGATGAAGCACATTGTATATCACAGTGGGGACAGGATTTCAGACCAAGCTACTTAAAGATAGTTGATTTTATAGACAGCCTGTCAGAAAGACCTGTTGTGAGTGCATTTACGGCAACGGCGACAAGTGAAGTAAAGACAGATATAGAGTGCATATTAAAGTTAAAAGCTCCAAGGGTTGTTGTTACTGGTTTTGACAGGAAAAACTTATACTATAGTGTAGAGCATCTTTCAGGAAAGAAAAAAGATGCGTATATAGCCGGATACATAAAAGAGCATATGGATGAGAGTGGAATTATCTACTGCGCTACAAGAAAAAATGTGGACAAGCTATATGATGAGCTTGGTTCACTGGGGATAAGTGTCACAAAGTATCATGCAGGACTTGATAATGAAACAAGAAAGCAGAATCAGGACGACTTTATATATGACCGGGTTCAGGTCGTTATAGCGACCAATGCATTTGGAATGGGAATAGATAAGTCCAATGTGAGATATGTTATTCATTACAATATGCCGCAGAGCATGGAAAACTACTATCAGGAGGCAGGACGAGCAGGAAGAGATGGTGGTGAATCGCAGTGTATAATGTTGTTTTCAGCACAGGATGTCATTATAGATAAGTTTCTTCTTGACAGTAAGGAGTTTGAGGGTGTTGAAGATGAGGACAGAAGCATAATAAAAGAGCGCGACTTACACAGGCTTCATACTATGGAAATGTATTGTAAGACCACGGAATGTCTTCGTAACTACATTCTTTCTTACTTTGGTGAAAAAACAGGAGAGCCATGTGGTAATTGTGGTAACTGCAACAATGAATATGAACAGATAGATATGACTGCGGATGCAAAGTGGGTTATTAACTGTCTGGCAGAAACACATGGAAGATTCGGCTTGAGTATCGTGCTTGGAACACTGCTTGGCGCAAAGCGTGCAAGACTTAAGGAAGTAGGTGCGTTAAGCTATAAGTCTTATGGAAAGTTGTCTGATAGAAAAGAAGCAGAACTAAGGCTCCTTATTGACCAGATGATAAATGCTGGATATGTTATACAGACAGATGGAGAGTACAGTGTTTTAAGAATGGGTGATATAAGTCCTTTAAGGGATGAAAAAACTCATGTATATATAAAGAAGGCCAAGAGAACATATGCTGGTGAGCTGCTCAATATGGCAGGACAGACAGGCAGAAAGGCTGCTTCAGGAAATACGAGTGCTGCTACAGAAGGAAGCAATGCAGCTTCAAGGACAAGAAAGAAGAGTACAGATTCACTTACTGCTGCAGGTTATGAGCTGTTTGAGCGGTTAAGGGCATTAAGACTTGTTATAGCGAGAGAAGAAGGCATGCCTCCATACATTATATTTAATGACAAGACGTTGATAGATATGTGTGAAAAGCTGCCGGTTGATGCAGACACTATGCTATCAGTATCTGGTGTAGGACAGAATAAGCTTATGAAGTATGGAAGCAGGTTTACAGAGGAAATCAATAAGTTCGTTAGTGAGCACCCAGGTGTTGTTACTACACTTGATATATAGTGGAAAATTGTAATTAAGTGCATACAGATATTGATATGGAGGATATAAAGTTGGAAGATAAAACAAAGATAATAGCAGTCGCAGGCAAAGGCGGCGTTGGAAAGACATCACTTGCAGGAGTTATAGTAAAGCTTCTTGTTGAAAGCTTTCCTGATAAGAAGATACTGGCAATAGATGCAGACCCGGCAGTCGGTCTGTCAACAGTGTTAAATGTAGATGTAGATAAAACTATAGATGATATAAGAAAAGAAGTTATAAAGAATGTTGAGGATGGCGATACCAAGTCGGCAGTAGAACTTTTAGGAGAGGCTAAATATGAAATATATGATGCATTAAAGGAGCAGGATGGCTATGCATTTATAGCAATAGGAAGACCTGAAAGTGCAGGCTGTTATTGCAGGATTAACTCATATCTTAAAGAAGTTATCACTATGCTTTCAGACCAGTTTGACTATGTTGTCATAGATGGCGAGGCAGGTATTGAGCAGATAAATAGAAGAGTTATGGAGAAGGTGACACACCTTCTGCTTGTTACAGATGCAAGTAAAAAGGGATGTCAGGTTGTTAAAACTATCAAGGACGTAGCGGATGAACTTGTTATGTATGATAAGATAGGTGTTATTGCAAACAGACTTCCGGATAGCAAGGTGACAGAGCTTATGGATATAGGTGATATGCAGCTTCTTGCGGCTATAGAGAGTGATGAGGAGCTTGCAAGAGCAGATGTTTTAGGTGAAAATGTATTAAAACTTTCTAATGATACAAAGATAGTTAAAGGAGCAAGAGAAGCTCTTGCTAATATCGGGATATTATAGGATTGCGGAAATTGTAAAGCAATGTAGTAATTCGTGTACATCATAATATAATGGTCAAAAGGTCGAAGGTGAAAAACTGATTCGTTAAAGAAAGGATAACAACTTGAAAGATTTACAACATTTATATTATTTTGAAAAGCTTCTTGAAGAGGTGAATAATGAACTTGTAAGAAAGGCACAGGAAAAGGGGAATATAGCCATTGGAGCTGTATGCTTTCAGATTCCTGAACCACTGCTTAACCTTCCGGGATGCTTTTCAGTGAGATTGCGTGCACCAAGGACAGGTTCTATAGAGATGGGCACATATTATATGAGCAGCATGCTATGTGAGGGGTGCAGGGCAATACTTGAACGTGCTATAGAAGGTGGATATAACTTTCTTGATTGTATAATAGCACCTGATGCATGTGCACAGATGAACAGGTGTGTTGAAAATATAGAGAGACAGAAGCTGTGTACTAAGGAAAAGTTTTTTGTGGAGTATTCAGATGTTCCTATGAAGTCAGATGAGTCAGCACTAAAACATTATGTAAAGCAGATGAGGCTGCATGTTCTTGAGCCACTTCACAATACATATGGAATAGATATATCAGATGAAGCATTGAGGAAAGCTGTAGATGAACAGAATGAGATAAGCAGGCTTATAACAGAGATTGGAGATTACAGGAAAGAGGATAATCCAAGAATAACAGGCTATGAGTTCGCTGTGCTATGTCTGGCGACATATTGCTGTCCTAAGGAGTACCTTATAGATAAGTTAAGGGATACAGTTAAAGAGTTAAAGGTAAGACAGCCGGATATTAAGAAAAACTACAGGGCAAGAGTAGCACTTATAGGTTCTGAGATAGATAATCCAGAACTTATAAAGCTTGCAGAAGAAGCAGGTGCACTTGTTGTTGCTGACCGTTTCTGTTTTGGTTCACTTCCAGGAAGAAGTGAGATTATTCTTAATGATGAAGAGGATGTTCTATATCAGATATGCAGACAGTATATGCAGTGGGGCAAATGCCCAAGATATATGAACACAGAGAAAATAAAGGAACGTGAGGAGTATGTTGATTATATAGCTAAAGAATATAAGGCAGATGGTCTTATATATGAACAGATAAAGTTCTGTGATTACTGGGGCTATGAGAGAGCATCAGCATTTCATGTTATGAGGGAAGAGTATGGGTATCCGGTTCTTTCTATAGACAGGCCATATGTAGTAGGTTCTTCAGGACAGATAAGAACAAGAATACAGGCATTTGTTGAAAGTCTTGAGATAAAGAAAATCAACAAGAGCAGGTAACAATTCGTAGGTATCAAAGTCGGGGGGCTTTTGACCCCGACATCAAATAATTAGACCATAAATTGAATTTAATGCAATATTAAAAGATATACTAAAAAAAATAGATATACAAAACAGGATGGAGAATAATATATGTCAAGCAAGCTTGGAAGCGAGCCGCTTGGAAAGTTTTACACAGGTAAGAAGCCAAAGAAAAGACGAGAATGGCGTGGACTTAAGGATACCTGGTATGATTACACAAGATGGCTTGGATATTGGAAAACATTAATAACATTTATAATAAAGCCCAATAATATGAAAGGATTTTTCAGATACCGCTGGATGATGAATTATCTGGCACTTCCTGATTTTATGGACAGGCATACAGAGGGTATGAGAGATCTGCAGCTTCGGATGGCGCACAATGCACTTGGACTCATAGTAACAGATATATGTGGTATGTTAGGACAGATATTTAAGGCAGATCCAGCCATAGGAAATGATAAAGAACTTAATAAAAAAATAGTACTGTTTGATGAGAATATGATGAGTACCCTTATGGGAGGCTTTCCGAATCTTGTATGGCTGTCAGTAGAGGTTCCAGCGGTGTATACAAGTTCAATGATGTCACAGACAGGTGTAAGCTATTATGTTGATGTGACACATGAGTATGGTGTGCCATCAGATGTATGTCCTATGCCAGCAGCTGAGCTTGGTGTTGCACTTGCAGATGATTTCCCTCTTATTGGATGCTGTGCAGTGCAATGTAACACAACATGTGATGGAAGTCTTATGGGTAATGGTATAGAGGCAAGGTCTTTTAAGATACCGACATTCCAGCTTGCAGTTCCTATAAGACACAGACAGGAAAGTGTTCAGGAGTATGCAGCAGAAGAGGTGCTTAATGCCATACATTTTATAGAGGAACAGACAGGAGAGAAGTTTGACTGGGATGCATTTTTTAAAAGCATGGAAAGGTTTAATGAAGAAACTGACGAGTTCCTTGAGTGGATGGAAATATCAAAGACAGATTATCCACAGGTTATGGGAGTTACACTTGCACTTTACAGGTATGGTGTTTATCAGGCTGCTGGTGGAAGAAACCAGGCATTTCTTGATATGGATAAGAAGCTTACACGCATGGCGATGGAAGGTTATGAAAAGAAGCTGCCTGCTGCTAAGGAATATCGTCACCGTGCTATGACATGGGGCGTTCAGGCAGCATATTATACAGCGCTTCCTATATGGCTTCTTAACTGTTGGGGAGTTGTGACAATAACAGATATGCTTAGTATGGTATCAACAGAAAAGGTTAATACAAAAGATAAGCATCAGGCTATGCTGGACCTGGCATATTTATATGAGAATATGATTATGAGAAACCGTTCTAACGGTGGATATGAAACAGGCGTTGAGGCACTCTGGAGATTCTGTGAAATGTTCCGTATAGATATAGTTATTATGTATGTACATATGGGATGTAAGTCTATGTCAGGATATCATGGACTTTTTGAAGAAGAGGCAAGAAAGCATGGCGTACATCTTATATGGGTAACTCATAATCTTATGTGTCCAGAGGATGGAAGCAGGCGTGATATGAGAACAGAGATAAACAGATATATGAGAACAGTGTTTAGAGAAGAACCGCTAGACCCTACACTTGAAGATTTCGATGATAAGCAGAACTGGTAGGAAGCTGCGTGGATTGCGCAGCAGGTAAGCATATGCAGAGTATGGAGGACATATGAGTAAGTTTTATGGTGGCTGTGATGCCGGAAGTACATATACTAAGTGTGTAATATTAAATGAAGATGGAAAAATAGTAGCAGATGTTACAAAAAGAAGCAGAATTAATCCTGTATTGAGTGCCAAAGATGCACTTGATACAGCGATAAGCCAGGTGGATGGATTAAATAGTGCAGAGGAGCTTTCATATCTTATTGGAACAGGTTATGGACGTAATAAGGTACCATTTGCCGATGAGAATATATCAGAGATAAGCTGTCATGCCATGGGAGTACATGTGACAGACCCTTCTGTTAAAGCCATCATAGATATAGGTGGACAGGATGTTAAGGGTATAGCGATAGATACTGATGGAACAGTCCTTAACTTTGCCATGAATGATAAATGTGCAGCAGGAACAGGACGATTCTTTGAGTCTATGGCAAGAGCCTTTGAGATGAGCCTTGATGACTTTTCAAAGCTTTCACTATCAGCTAAAAATGTTATTCCAATAACAGCACAGTGTGCAGTGTTTGCAGAGAGTGAAGTGATATCGCTTGTAGGTGAGGGAAAGCCTATGGATGAAATAGCGGCAGGTATAGAGCTTTCAGTTGCTAAAAGATGCTTTGTTATGGCAAAAAAAGCCGGAGTAGTAGATTCAGTCACACTTACAGGTGGTTGTGCAAAGAATGAAGGTTTAAAACAGGCAATCGAGAAGGTACTTAAGGTAAAGGTTGTAGAGCTGCCAGTGGATCCACAGCTTATGGGTGCACTTGGTGCAGCAGAGTATGCAAGACAGAAGGGAAGAGTTAAGCAGTGATAATATTAAAAATAGCAGCAATAACAGCCATAGTTCTGATTATATTATTTGTACTCACGTTGATCATATATTTCTTTAATCTTGATATGAAGTTTGCCGCATGTCTTATAAAACCGCTTACAGCTTATTATAACTGGTCGGGAAACAGAAGAAAAAAGCATAAAGAAAAGCAAAAGGAAAAGCAGCAGGGATGATGCTGCATAAGAAAGGCTGAATGTAATATGCAGGTTCTAAGTATTTATGATAAAGATATATCAGAGTTAAAGAAGTGCTTTAACTCTGATGCTTATGGAAATATTAAAAAGCTTCCGGCAGATAAATCATGGGAGGTTACGGCACAGGAAAGTCTGGTTCTAAAACGTGATATGGCATATGAGCTTGGTGGAGGTATGAATAAAGCCATTAGTTCAATAGCCTTTACTACATCACGGGAATGTGTCAGTGATGACGGAGTATATCTTATGGGAGAAGATCTTCAGGATATAAAGGAAGATATATCATATGCAAGGTTCACTTTTATACGGCTGAATGAGTCTTATATTAAGGATATACAGGAAAAAAATGCAGAAGCCCTGCATGCTGCCCTGCGTGCTGTTGACTATGTGAGATATCATAATTTTCCTAAAGGATATATGATGAGAATATCATCAGTAAAGGAAAGAGAACCAGTAAGAGTGTCAAAACAGGCAATAGCAGATGGCATGACATTTTCACATATAGGCTCTGAGATGATAAATGCATATAGGAAACGTAAGGAAGTTGAAGCAGTGCAGATATACTTTCTGACAAGTAAAACAGCGGATTATGAGCTTTTATATGATAAGGCACATAGAATTGAACAGATTACAGATTCGCTTAATCATATGTTTAACGGACTTGTTATGGATTGTTCAGCCTGTAAGAGCAGAGAGCTGTGTGATGAGATAGATGGGATGAAAGAGTTACATAAGAACCTTTCATCCATCTGATAGAGTCTGGTTGTCTCTGCTTTTTTTGCTTTTGATTTTATTCTTATACATGATGGAATCTACAGCTTTAAAGCAGTTATCAATACCACTTTCGTCTATAGCACCATATCCGGTTGCAACAGAATATGGATAGTCAGTTGTAGCTGCAATATCATTAACAGCCTGATGAAATGTTTTAAGACATCTGTTGATGATATCAAGGCTTGTATCGTTGATATGCTTAAGATTATTAAGGTCTGCAATGAGTATATAAGAAAGAATGATATTATCATAATAGATATAAATATATCAAACTTATATTATAATTATCGGTTATGGTATTGGTTGATTCGTTATTAAGACATAATCCATTTATCCTTGTATTGCAATATATAGCTATACCTAAGAATAGAAAAACAGTAAGGATAAAACACATACTTATATTGACAGCAGATGAATTTGTAATTATATTAAACTTATTAGCGAAGCAATGCTTTTTATTTGAAAATATATTCTGCATAATTAGTTGATATCCTTTCTGATAATATTTTGATGGTTATGTTAAAACATTACTTTAGTACTATATAATAGTACTAATTACCCACAAACCTAGATATTATAGCATAAGTCTGCAATTTAATTCAAGTACCAGAATGTATCAAATTAATATTTTAAGGCATTGGAAATGGAGGATTATTGTGTATAGAGAAGATTATAGTGTAGTTATTCCAAAGTTTAAGGAGGTTAAGGTATCAATAGATGAGCTTGGTGCAGTGAGTGGAAAGCTTGATGTTAAAACAGGACATGATAATGCAGTTATTATTAATAATGCAATAAGAAGCTTATCTGAAAATGGTGGTGGTACTGTAATAGTACCAGCTGGAATATGGGCATGTGCACCTATAAGAATATTGTCTGGAATCAATCTTCACCTTGAGAGCCAGGCTATGCTTAAGTTTATAAAGTCAAAGGAAGACTATCCTTTAATAATAACTAATTATGAAGGTCAGCAGTGTATACGTGCTGTTTCACCAGTTACAGCAGAGAATGCAGAAAATATAGCTATTACAGGTGAAGGAATCATAGATGGAAGCGGAGATGAGTGGCGTCCAGTCAAGAGATTCAAGGTAACAGACAAGCAGTGGGAAGCACTTCTTAAGAAGAGTGATAATGTGTTTGCAACAAAAGAAACAGAAGTGTGGATGCCATCAAAGTCAAGCCTTGCTGGAAACGAGAAGAATATCCAGGGTGATACAGAGGATATTATAGATGAAGCTTCTGAATATTATGATTTTTACAGACCTGTTATGATAAGCTTAAGATATTGCAGGAATATTCTTTTACAGGGAGTTACATTTATGAATTCACCAGCATGGAATATTCATCCATTTTTCTGCAGGAGTCTTACAGTAGATCATGTAAATGTGCGTAATCCATACTATGCACAGAATGGTGATGGAATAGATGTTGAATCATGTACAGATGTACATATACATCATAGTGTGTTTGAAACTGGCGATGATGCGATATGCATAAAATCAGGAAAGAATGCAGTTGCAAGAACCATAGAAGGTCCATGCAGCAACATATATGTTCATGACTGTATTGTAAATGAAGGGCATGGTGGCTTTGTAATAGGAAGCGAAATGTCAAGAGACGTTAAAGATATACTTGTTGAGAACTGTACATTTACAGGTACTGATGTTGGTGTGAGGGTGAAGAGTGCATTAGGACGAGGCGGAGTAGTTGAGAACATAACAATCCGTAACATTAATATGATAAATATTAAGGGTGAGGGCGTAATACTTACAATGTCTTATGTTCTTAATCTTCTTAACCGTGATGAGACTAATGCTATGGACAATGAAGAAGATATTCCATATTTTAAGAATATGAATATGGAAAACATAACATGTCTGGGTTGTAAGGAATTTGTTAAGATAGAGCCTTTGGATGGACGTCCTGAAACAATATCAGATATTGTAGTGAATGGAAAGAAATATTGTTAAAATTAATAATAATATTATTATTATGGTATTATTATTGATAATATTATTATTGAGCATATGAATGTAATGGGGGAAGGAAAAACTGTAATCTGGCAGTTGTTTCTTTCCCTTTTATATGGATAACGAATATTGTGATGTGTGTAATGAAAATATAAAATATGTTTTTCGGATACATGAATGGAGATAAAGATGAAAAATAATAAGTATGAAATAGACATGTGCAACGGCACAATAATGGATAAACTCATATCATTTGCACTGCCACTTATGATATCAGGAATGCTTCAGCTTATGTTTAATGCTGTTGATATAATAGTTGTAGGACGTTTTACAGGAAGCCAGGCGTTAGCAGCAGTTGGTTCGACGACAGCGCTTATATGTACATTCACTAATCTTTTTATAGGTGTATCGCTTGGAGCTAATGTACTTGCTGCACGGTTCTATGCTTCAGGAAAGACAAAGGAAATGTCTGAAACAGTACATACAGCTATATTACTTGCTTTAATAAGTGGTATCGCCATGAGTGTTATAGGAATATTGTGTGCCAGAGAATCCCTTGTGCTTATTGCAACGCCGGATGATATTATCGGGCAGGCAGCATTATATCTCAGGATATATTTTTTGGGCATGCCATTTTTTATGTTATATAACTATGGAGCAGCAATATTAAGGGCGGTTGGTGATACCAAGAGACCGCTTATGTACTTAATAGCTGCTGGTACAGCGAATGCAGTATTAGATCTCATCCTTGTAATTATATTTAAAATGGGTGTAGCTGGTGTAGCCATAGGCACAATAACATCGCAGTTTATTTCGTGTGTACTCGTTATAAGGTGTCTGTGCAAGACAGATGCCATATATAAGTTATACATATCAAAGCTTAGAATAAAGAAGTATTATCTTATCCAGATACTTAAGGTAGGACTTCCAGCAGGTATACAGAGTACAGTTATTAACTTTTCAAATGTTTTGTTACAGTCATCTGTTAATTCATTTGGAGAAATAGCTATGGCTGGTTACACGGCAGCCAACAATATACTTGGATTTTTATATGTATCAGTTAATTCAGTTACACAGGCATGTATGAGTTTTACAAGCCAGAATTATGGTGTGCGCAAGTTTAAAAGAATGGATAAGGTGCTTGCTGACTGTGTAATATTGTCAATAATAGTATCTGTAGTTATAGGTGGCGGCTCATATCTTTTAGGACATCAGATACTAGGAATATATACTAAGCAGGAAGATGTAATACAATGTGGTATGGAGATTCTTTCCATATCAACCATTCCATATTTTTTGTGTGGTCTTATGGATATGATTCCGGGTTCTATGAGAGGAGTTGGCTATTCAGCAGTTCCTATGATACTTTCTATAATCGGAACAGTTGGAACAAGGCTTGTGTGGATATATGGAGTATTCCCAGAGCACAGGTCATTGTATGTTTTGTTTATGTCATATCCAGTTTCGTGGGGATTGACGATAGTTATGCAGGCAATATGCCTTGTGTTTGTAAGAAGGAAAATAAGGAAGTAAGATATATAAACACATTGTTGTATTCACCTTTGATATAACAGAAATAACAGAACAAAATAAAACAAAGAAAGAGGAATGATTGATAAAATATGAATAGCAAAATAGGTAATTATAATAAACAACAGTTAAAAGATCAGCTTGAGTCTATGGGACTTAAAGGTGATGAAACTATACTTATACATTCATCAATGAAGTCTATAGGTGAGGTTGATGGTGGTGCAGATACTGTGCTTGATGCGTGGATGGAATATTTTAAGGATGGACTTTTACTTCTGCCAACACATACATGGAAGACTGTAAATGCGGATAATCCGGTATATAATCCACAGACAACTCCATCATGTGTAGGACTTCTTACGAATATGTTTATGAAAAGGGATGGGGTTATACGTTCGCTTCATCCAACCCACAGTATGGCAGGTTATGGGAAAAATGCTGCAGAATATCTGGCAGGTGAGGAATATAATAATACACCATGTACTCCTGGTGGCTGTTATGACAGGCTTAAGGATGCAGGCGGCAAAGTGCTGCTTGTAGGGGTTGGTCATGAAAGAAACACCTATATACATAGTGTTGAAGAGGTGTTAAATGTGCCTAACAGACTGTCGGATATGCCTATGGAGCTTGTTATAGAACTTCCTAAGGAAGATGAAGATAATAATAACAAATTATACAGGAAGGTATATGTAAGAAAGCATTACAATGCACAGCAGCCTCATATATCTGAGGATTTCGTCAAGCTGAACCAGATATTCCTTGACAGCGGAGTTGTTAAAAAGGTAAAGTTTGGCGATGCCGACAGTCTTTTGTGTGATGCTAAAGGGATGTTTAATGTTGTAAGACATGTGATTGCACCAGACCCAGAGTGTATTGTAACTAAGGATACATTATCGATGCCAGAGTATTGATTTGATTATAGGAAAAAACTATGACTACATATATTTTATTAGGATTATGCATATGTAATGCTTTATTATATAATAACCACATAAACATATAAGAAATATAGGAATACATTAAAAGAAAGAGAAAGTGGTGGAATATATGAAACAGATATTATGCTTTGGAGATTCTAATACATGGGGACTTATCCCTAAGACTAATAAAAGATATGAGTGGGGCGTAAGGTGGACAAGCCTTCTTAATGAAAGTCTGAATGATAAAAAGGAAGGTGGATATCGTGTTATAGAGGAAGGCTTGTGTGGCAGGACAACCGTATTTGACGACCCGTTAAGAGATGGACGAAATGGTGTAAAGATACTGCCAACTATATTGGAAACCCACAATCCAGTTGATATAGTGATAATTATGCTTGGAACTAACGACTGCAAGACTGTTTACAATGCATCAGCAGAATTTATTGGTCAGGGCGTAAAAAGACTTATCGGACAGGTAAAGAACTACATACCAGATAGTAAAATACTTGTAATATCGCCTATACATCTTGGTGAGGGCGTTTGGGAGTCAGACTATGACCCTGAATTCTCTAGTGCTTCAGTGAGCCTGTCAAAAGAGCTTTCAGATGTATATAAAAAGATTGCAGCACAGGAAAATGTTGGGTTTATAGCGGCTTCAGAGGTTGCCTCCCCAAGCACTGCCGACAGAGAACATCTTAGCGAGGAAGGTCATAAGAGGCTTGCAGGGAAGGTGGAAGAGTGGGTTAAAAATGTGGCGTAGAATTGGGTTTATAGTCTGGCCTATGCCTGTTGCTTACAAAATTTTAAAATTGTTTGTCGTTTTCATAAACACAAAAAACAATTTATATATAATCAGAAACATAAGGAATAGCATGATAAAGTATGTCATCGAGCTTTTCTACAGCTTCTTTCGTAGTTTCAATCCGTTCCATACTGTAAAGCTTTTCAGCACTTTTATAGCCAAGAAGCATAGTTGTCAGGGTAGCTATTGACATTTTCATAGTATAGTCGGGAGTACCGCTTGTTATACTACAGTGTCCGTCCTTGAACATGACAATGAATCTTCCGTTATTCCAGGAAAGAAGCTCATCTTCGATATCGAAAGCAAAGACACATGCAGGTTCATCAGGGTCGATGGCATATTTTCCAAAAAACTGTTTGATATCGATAATTCTTCCCATAGCATAAGGTCTTATAGTTTCCTTTATATCACTGTCATCAAGCTCAAAGGCTATCGGTTCGCTGTAATAGTTGTTACCACGTACTTCATCAATCATAGAATCGTGGGCATGTATATATTCCCACAGTCCAAGCTGGGCTTCACGGTTTAGATATATCATTTCCTTAACGTGCATAATGTCGGAGCTTATCATATACACCATATATCCATAAGGAACACCATCCCTTGAATAATATATAGCAACCATAGTGTCGTCCTCATCCCAGCGCCAGTATTCTTCCCATGCAAGGTTGTTGCGGTACAGGCAGCCATGGGTTTTTTCGGCGAATTTGGAATGAAGCTTGTGAAATTCCTCATCATCCCATGATACTCTTCGTACATATCCAGGTTCGTGTAACTTTTCTGGAATCTGTCGGTCTTTAATAGTGTATGTCATTTTGTTAGATATGATTTCCCAGCCAAGATTGCGGTAGAGAGGTATTGAATAAGGATATAGCAGTGCAAATGACTTGTGTCCTTCACGCATACGTGTAAGACACTGTATCATAAGTTTTTTCATAATTCCGTGGCCAGTGTATTCAGGATATGTGCATACGCTTGTTACAAAGCCTACATTATAACGTATGCCGTATATGTTCATATCAAGTGGATATACGGCAAACTGAGCGATAAGCTCATTCTTATCAAAGCATCCAAGAACGTCAGCTCTTTGAAGAACCGGGAACTTAGACTGCTTTATCTCATCATCTTTCCAGCCAGTTTCGGCAAGCTCAGCTTCTGTTACCTGAAAGGCATATCTTAAAAGTGCATTATATTGTTCGGCATCATCTGTTGTAAGAGGCCTTATTATATATTCTTCATCATTAGGAAAGTTCATAACAATTAATCCTTCTTAATTATTTTAGTACACAAACATTTTAGATTATCGTCATTATTTGTCAAGGTGTAAATAAATGCTATCACAAAAGCTATGACAAATGTCATAATTAATGGAAAATTAATATAAAACATGCTGATAAAATGATACAATAATAAAATAATGGACAAAATTATTCATTGTTTAAAATTAAATGAGCAAAAAATAAGAAAGAAATGAGGTGTTTTTATGTGTACAGCAGCAACTTATAAAACCAAAGATTTTTATATGGGAAGAACTCTTGATTATGAGTTTTCTTATGGTGAGGAGATAACTATAACTCCAAGAAACTATGAATTTAATTTCAGACATGCAGGACAGTTAAAGTCACACTATGCGATTATAGGAATGGCTTTCGTGGCAGGTGGATATCCTCTTTATTATGATGCTGTCAACGAAAAGGGTGTAGGTATGGCAGGACTTAACTTTGTTGGAAATGCAGCTTATGAGGAAGTTATATTAGATGATGAGTCAGATGTCATACAGGTTTCACAGTTTGAATTCATACCATGGATACTAAGCCAGTGCTCATCAGTTATTGAGGCAAGGACAAAGCTCTCGCAGATGAGGCTTACGAAAACACCTTTCAGTAAGCAGCTCCCAGCAGCACAGCTCCACTGGATTATAGCAGATAAGGATGATTGTATAGTTGTAGAATCTATGAAGGATGGACTGCATGTATATGATAATCCTGTCGGAGTGCTTACAAACAATCCACCATTCCCTATGCAGATGTTTGAGCTTAATAACTATGCCGGAGTATCAAGAAAACAGCCAGAAAGCACATTTGCAGAAGTGCTTAAGCTTAATGCATATAGCAGAGGTATGGGTGGAATGGGAATACCAGGTGATCTTTCAAGCCAGTCACGATTTGTTAAAGTAGCATTTACAAAGCTTAATGCAGTATCTGGAAGTGACGAGATGGAGAGTGTAAGCCAGTTCTTCCATATACTTGGTTCAGTAGACCAGCAGAGAGGCTGCTGCGAGGTGGCAGATGGAAAGTTTGAGATAACTATATATACATCGTGTTGTAATGCGACCAAAGGAATATATTATTATACAACCTATGATAATCACCAGATAACAGCAGTAGATATGCGAAAAGAAAATCTGGATGCTTCACAGCTTATAAGATATCCTATTATAACTACTGGTGAGGTAAGATGGCAGAATAAGTAATGTTTAACTAATAGGCATATCTTGTGATTTAAAGAGTTTGTTTATATATGGGAGGATTAAGGTTGAAGTACGATTTTGATACAGTAGTTGACAGAAGAAACACAGGGTCACTTAAGTGGGATGTGCGTGAAAATGAGCTTCCTATGTGGGTTGCCGATATGGACTTTAAGACAGCACCGGCTATTACAGAAGCTATTATAGAAAGGGCACAGCATGGAATATACGGATATTCCATAGTACCGGATGAGTGGGGGCAGTCTTACAAGGAATGGTGGAAAAACAGACATAACTGGGATATAGACACAGACTGGCTTGTGTTTACAACAGGTGTTATTCCTGCTATATCGAGTGTGGTAAGAAAGCTCACAACACCTAATGAAAATGTGCTTATACAGACACCTGTTTATAACATTTTCTTTAATTCGATAGTAAATAACGGCAGACGTGTACTTGAAAGTCCGCTTATATACAAAGATGGAGAATACAGCATAAACTGGACAGACCTTGAAAGTAAGCTGTCAGACCCACAGACATCGCTTATGATATTGTGCAATCCCCAGAATCCGTCAGGAAAAATATGGGACAGGGAAACTCTGCAAAGAATAGGTGAGCTATGTAAGAAATATTATGTAACAGTCGTTTCAGATGAGATACATTGCGACATAACTGACCCGGACAAGGAATATATTCCATTTGCATCTGTGTCTGATATATGCAGAGATATAAGTATTACATGCATAGCACCAACAAAGACTTTTAATATGGCAGGTATCCAGACAGCAGCAGTTGTTGTTCCACAGAAGAACTTAAGACATAAGGTATGGCGTGCACTTAACACAGATGAGGTTGCTGAGCCGAACACATTTGCAATATCAGCAGCAATAGCAGCTTATAAGAATGGTGCAGAATGGCTTGATGAATTAAGGCAGTATATAAGTAATAATAAACAAATCGTGTATGATTATGTGAAAGCTAACATACCGGATATAAATGTGGTTAAGAGTGATGCAACATATCTTTTATGGATAGACTGCTCAAAACTTACGAAAGACAGCAGAAGGCTTGCGGCAGATATAAGAAAGAAGACAGGACTTTATCTGTCGGCAGGAAGTGTATATGGAAAAGGTGGAGAGAGCTTTTTAAGGTTGAATATAGCGTGCCCGGAGAGTGTTCTTAAGGATGGACTTGAGAGACTTAAAAATGGCTTAATGGGGATGGATATTTTGGACGATTTAAAGGATTAAAATGAGGTGTGATTATGGAAACAATGTATTTTGAGGTAGTAAGCATAGACGGCGATTACGCTAATCTTAAAAGAACAGATGCGGCAAGTGATGACTTAAGGGTTGTGGCAAGGGCACTTCTGCCAGAGGAGATTAATGAGGGCAGCAGGCTTAGGTATGAGATGTTTGAGTATATGTTGGAGGAGTAAGTGGATTAATATATAAAATAATTCTTATATGAACTATATAAAATAAGTCTTATAACCATAATAATAAGAAATAATAAGATATATTTCATATATACTTATGAAAATTTAATATATTTCTTAGAAATAATTGACAGAAAAAGTTAAAAACTTAACAATTTAAAGGTTGCTTTTTGCTAACTGATTATGTATACTATCAAAAGAATGTGGTTAAATCCATTTTCTGTAAATTACTATAATACTTATAAAAGGTATTAAGGAACTACAATTAAAGAAAAGAGGTTTAATGTAAAATGGCAAACGTTGATTTAAGCAAGTATGGTATTACAGGCGCTACAGAGATTATTCACAATCCTTCTTATGAATTATTATTCGAAGAAGAAACAAAGGCTTCTAACGAAGGTTACGAAGTAGGAAAGGAAAGCGAACTTGGTGCTGTTGATGTTATGACAGGTATCTATACAGGTCGTTCTCCTAAGGATAAGTACATTGTAGTAGATGAGAATTCTAAGGACACAGTATGGTGGACTTCAGATGAGTACAAGAATGATAACCACCCAATGTCAGAAGATGTATGGGCTAAGGTTAAGGATATTGCTAAGAAAGAACTCTGCAACAAGAGACTTTTCGTAGTAGATGCATTCTGTGGTGCTAACAAGGATACAAGAATGGCTGTTCGTTTTATCGTAGAAGTAGCATGGCAGGCACATTTCGTAACTAACATGTTCATTAAGCCAACAGCAGAAGAACTTGAAAACTTCGAGCCAGATTTCGTAGTATATAACGCTTCTAAGGCTAAGGTTGAGAATTACGCAGAATTAGGTCTTAACTCAGAGACATGTGTAGCATTCAACATCACAAGCCACGAGCAGGTAATCATCAACACATGGTATGGTGGAGAAATGAAGAAGGGTATGTTCTCTATGATGAACTACTACCTTCCACTTAAGGGAATAGCTTCAATGCACTGCTCAGCTAACACAGATAAGAATGGTGAGAACACAGCTATCTTCTTCGGTCTTTCAGGAACAGGTAAGACAACACTTTCTACAGATCCTAAGAGACTTCTTATCGGTGATGATGAACACGGCTGGGATGACAATGGCGTATTCAACTTTGAAGGTGGATGCTACGCTAAGGTTATCAACCTTGATAAGGAATCAGAGCCAGATATCTACAATGCTATTAAGAGAAATGCTCTTCTTGAGAACGTTACTCTTGATGAGAATGGTAAGATTGACTTTGCTGATAAGAGCGTAACAGAGAATACTCGTGTATCTTATCCAATTAATCATATTAAGAATATTGTAAGACCTATATCTTCAGCTCCAGCTGCTAAGAATGTTATCTTCCTTTCAGCTGATGCATTTGGTGTACTTCCTCCAGTATCTATTCTTACTCCAGAGCAGACACAGTACTACTTCCTTTCAGGATTTACTGCTAAGCTTGCTGGTACAGAAAGAGGTATCACAGAGCCTACACCTACATTCTCAGCTTGCTTCGGACAGGCATTCCTTGAGCTTCATCCTACAAAGTATGCTGCTGAGCTTGTTAAGAAGATGGAAAAGAGCGGAGCTAAGGCTTACTTAGTTAACACAGGCTGGAATGGAACAGGTAAGAGAATTTCTATTAAGGATACTCGTGGTATCATCGATGCTATCCTTTCAGGTGCTATTAAGACAGCTCCTACAAAGACACTTCCTATGTTCAACTTTGAAGTACCTACAGAACTTCCAGGTGTTGATTCAGGTATCCTTGATCCTAGAGACACATACGCTGATGCTTCTGAGTGGGAAACAAAGGCTAAGGATCTTGCAGAAAGATTTAACAAGAACTTTGTTAAGTATACAGGCAACGAAGCTGGTAAGGCTTTAGTAGCTGCTGGCCCTCAGTTATAATTAAGTTACATTAATAAAAACTGATCGCTGGGATATATACCGGATTGTAGTTTAATATTAATAAATAAAACTCCACATACTCTGTTTACATGACAGGGATGTGGAGTTTTTAATATGATTTTATATAGGTATTCATTATAAGTCCTGTTATTTAGCAGGAATTAAGAGAAAATCAAGATAAAAAAATCAGATTAGAGCTGTTTTCAGAGCTAAATCTCTGGTTTAACAATATTAAGTGGCATCATAAGATGGTTTATGAGGATTCTGTATGCTTCATTTCCATCGCCAGCTTTAAGTTTTTCAAAATATTCTTCATGTTCATCAACGGTTCCGATGCTTCGGCCATCCACCTGGAGAGCAGATTGCGTTGTAAGTCTGATAAGATACATAAGACGCTGGAACATATGGTTGATTTCTTCATTCTCTATATAGTTAACGAGTAGAAGGTGGAATTCGTGGTCATAGTTGATGAAGCTTTCATAATCATCATCAAGATTAATAGCTTCCTTTTGCTTATCAAGAATTTCTCCAAGCTTTTCTATAGTCCGCTGACCTTTTGGCGTATTGTATTCGTCAGCCAGACATTGTGTGCAGAAGCCTTCTATGGCACATCTTATCTGTATAGTTTCCTTCATATCCTTCTGGCTTAACTGTCTTATTCTGAAGCCCTTGCTTGGGATAACTGTTATATAACCATCCTGGCTGAGACACTGGAGAGCCTCGCGCATGGGAGTTCTTGATATTCCTAGTTCTTTGGATAACTTAGTTTCTGAGTAAAGAGTATTAGCATCCAGCTTGTGGCTGAGAATAAGATTCTTGATATAGTTGTAAGCCTCAAGCTGTAATGACGACATAAGCTGCATATATTCCTCCGTTGTATAAATGCCTGATAATAGTTATGTCCATAATATGTTATAAAATCTTAATGAACAGTAACTAAAAATGAAAAAGTAACAAAAATGAAAAAGTAATAAAAAACATAAAAAATACAATTTACCTAACATATAATAGTCGATAATTGACTATAGGTCAATGAAATTAATATAAAATCGGTACACCGGTATGCAATATTTGTGATAAAATTATTAAAAACTTGGATATGTTAGGTGATTGTAATAATATAATTATTGGAAATATCATGATTATTATGTGATTTAATAGTTAAAATATTTTTTGATTGCCAGTTTTGTAAAGTTATCTTTACAAATATGAGAAATTTACGAGTTGACGGATAAAATGTTTTTGTGAATATTTATAAAAATCATTGTATGAGGAGAAAATTAGATGAAAGTAGCAATATGTGATGATGACAAAATTCAAATAGAAATTATAAAATAAAATGTTAATAAATATGGCATAGAGAATAATATAGATATGGATATATATACATATGTGAGTGGAGAGCAATTACTTAATTATAAATATATTTATGATATCGTATTTGTTGATATAGAGATGCCTGATTTGAATGGATTGGAATTAACAGCTAGACTGCGAATGGATGGAAATCATAGTGATATAGTGATAGTTACAAGATATGATGATAAAGTAAGAGATGCGTTTTTTGTTCAGGCAAATGATTTTATAAATAAACCAGTCAGCTATGATGATATAAAACTTGCATTGGATAGAAGCTGCCGCAGAAGAATGCTTGATAAAAGAATATCTCTGTTTAAAGATAGGATAAGTTATAAGTTGGCAGTGAAAAATATAAGTTATATAAAAGCTTATAATGGATATGTATTAGTAAATGTTGATGGCGTTATATATAGGAGAGATGAACCGTTTATTAGGTTTATAGAAGAAGTGGATTGTAATCTGTTTTGTGTTATAAACCGTGGCCTTGCTATTAATTTATTAAAGGTAGAAAAATATAAAAATAATATAGTATATCTTTCAGATTGTGAATTTAGATTATCTAGAAGATGTAAGCATAAATTTATTGAGAAATATGTGGAGGCTGATTTACTATATTCATCTGGCAGATAATGATTGGAAGGGGATAAAACTTATATGAACTTAATATTAATTGCTTTTAAATATGTTATTGGACTATTATCAGTAATGATTATTTATAAAATAATAGATGATAAAAAATATTATAAAGAGTGGGTGTTGTTACCTAGCACGCTTGTATATGTTATGGGATATTTGCTGTTTAATAAATATGTTCCAGTAGAGTTTTTAGGAGATATATTAATTGTTATAACATTAGGAATAATTATAGAAACAGATTGGAAAAGTAAGATAAGCCAATTATTTATTGTTTTTTTATTATGGGAAACAATACAGACAATAATGGAAGTTATATTTAATATAAGATATATAAGTGATAGGGTTTTATGCCAGATTTTTGTATTATTATGTTCTTTAATAATATATTTTATATCTAAGAAATATAAAAATACTTTTATAAATACATTTTCTGATAAAGCAAAATTGATAATTTGTGTGTTGTTTTTTGGCTCATCAATTTTTATGCAGTTACTTATTGTTTTTTTAGATGTTATACGAGTAAAAATATATAATGAGTATATATTAAGTGTATCAAAATCTATTATTATATTAGCTGTTATTGGAATGATAATTAATATATTTTTGTTTTTATATGTTTATTGTGTGAGTGTTAATCAAAAAATATTATTGGAAAAAGAAAAAGAATATCGAAGTATGCAGGATATGTATTATAAAATATTTAACCAGAAAGATGAGGGACTTCGTAGGTTTAAGCATGATATAGAAAATCATTTAGTATATCTATATGACAAGGCAAAACAGGCTGATAATTATGAAATAACATCCTATATACAAAAGATGAATGAGAATATATTAGCGAATAATTATAATATAAAAAATACAGGAGATGAAGTAATAAATATTTTATTGAATTATTATTTGCCGAGCTTGGACAAGAATACAGAAATAAAAATTACAGGTAAGCTATCAGAAAGTTTTTGTTCAGAAACTTTTGATACTAATATTATTATTGGTAACATTATAAAAAATTCAGTTGAGGAATTGCAGAAGGATATAGTTAGTAAAAAAATATTTGAAATGAGTATAGAAGAAGGAATGAAATTTAAAAGAATAGCAATTATGAATACTATAGTAAATGATAATATAAAACATAATAGTAACAGAAGACATTATGGTTATGGAATAGGGATTGTAGAGTATTATGTTAAAAAAAATCATGGTAAATATGAGATAAAAAAAGAAAATAATAAATATAAAATTGCTATAACAATACCAAAAAAATAATTCGAATAAGATATATGCTGCCGTTAGATTAGTTATAGTGCATTTTAATTAGTTATTGTTTTGTAAACCTTAAATTTATGTATAATAATGTTATACAGTTGCAATTGTAAATATTAAATTAGGAGCACATAATTTATATGAATACGTATGGAGTAGCAGAATTGCTGGGATGGCTTTTTGGATGGCTGTAATAAAGTATTCTACAATTAGATAATTAGGAGGATAAAGTATGTTCAGAAAATTATTAAAAAACATAGCTACGTTTGCCGTAATTGCTGGTGCGATTATAACACCAGGTGTTGTCGCACATGCAGATGACCTGATATGTCAGGATTTCTTTTTCAGTATTGAGGCAAAGGGACAGGAATGTGAGATAGGAAGACAAGACAAGTATACATCTTCTTACATAACAATGAAATGTGAAGAGGCAGAATTTGCAGAAGCATGTTATGCTACATGGGCAGAAAATCAAAATGGAGAACGTAAATCAGATGATTATACCTTTTATGAAGGGGATTGGCAAGCTATATCAAATTCTGTATATGAAGATGGCGATAGAACTGCTGTAATGATAGCTCGCCTTATTGATGATGTATATGAGGGCGGTGCTTATTTTAGTGGATATTGGTATTCAGATAGCGGTATCTATTAAAATAAATTTTGTATTGCATTAATATAATAGTGGACGTATAATATTATATGAGTTATATGTTCACTATTATATTTATAGTAGAAGAGGGGAGAGTATGGATAAAAAAAGGATAGCAGCTGTTTTTGTAGCTGGTATGTTTTCTATTAATCTTATTGGCTGTAACAGTCAGAATATACAGGATGCATATAATATAAGAGATTCTTATTCTTTGATAATATCAGATGATGGAAAACGGTCACAGGATACAACGAAAAAAACATATGAGGATGATGGAAAAGCAGCAACAATAAGTGCTCCTGATGCCATCTTTTTAGATGCAGATGATGTAATGAGCAGTAATCATTATAATATGCAGATATTAGATGTACAGCTTGGTGATACTATATATGATTTGTATAACATAACAGACAAAACGGAGGCAGATGCTGCAATAGAGTGGGACAAGACAATAGGACCATCAAGTGGGCTTGGAAGAAAGTTCGATGATGATGGAAGATTAAGGAGTGGAGAAAAAGAACAGTTATACTTTGTAAAATGTAAAATAACAAATGATTGGGATGAAGAAAGGTGGCTGTGTCTTGAGTCATCAATCATAAGAGGAAGAAAAGCAGATGGAACAGTAGTCAGGTTGTCCAATGAAGTTAAAGGTTTTACAGGAGAACGTGAAAAATACGATTACTTTAATAAAGGCAGAGGTGGGGAATATAGAAGCGTAAGATTAAAAGCACATGAAGAGAAAACATTAGTGCTGATATGCAGTTATACAAAGAATGAATATGTTTCTAACGAACGTGGGACATATGCAACGGATGATAAACAGATTACTACATATATAACAAGTGAGATATTAGATGGAGTAACCTCGATGTCATATAATATGAGTGCAGGTGTTAAGTTTCTTCCAATATTCATAAATGGTATGCCAGTGCATAATTAATCTGGTGGGGAGTTGTATGGATTAAGCATATTATTAAGTATAGAATGGGGATGAATGAGAATTAATATGAGAAAATTATTAAGAATAGATATAGAAAGAATGATAAAAAGTCCGGGGATGTGGGTATCGTTATTTATAAGTCTTGCATTAGTGATTGCACAGTTTATAACAGTTGTTTTACCAGAAAGTAAAGATGTACTACAGTTTTATACTGGAGCTGCTATGACATATCCGGATTCAGTTTATAATACATGGTTTGGAGCAGATGCGCAGCATCCATTCCGAATTACATATCTTACTATTTTTCCATTATTGTCTACATTACCTTATGGGATTACATATCATAAAGATAGAAAAAAAGGCTATATTAATCAGATGTACACAAGGATGGGACGAGGAAAATATCTTGTGTCAAGATATATAGCTACATTTGTATCAGGTGGACTTGCAGTACTTATTCCTATGGTTATTGCATTTATATTAGCAGCAGATGTGTTACCATTATTAAAACCAGTAAATAATAGACTTTTTATAATGAGTGGGTCTTCGCTATTGGGAAATATATACTATACAAAACCATTGATGTATATGGCTGTTTATGCATTTATATATTTTATATATGGTGGTGTGTTTGCCAGCATAGCACTTGCTGTGGGGGATATATTTGATTATTCATTTTTTGTCCTTATTATGCCTTTTGCAGTGTATTATGTTTTAGGATATATATCACAATATATATATTTCAGGACAACAGGCAGCTTTGATCCAAGAATAATTCTTGGCATAATCCAGTCAAGGCATATAACAGCTGGTGGTATATTTATAGAAACTGTAGTTATAGGACTAATATCATTTCTGATATACTGGCATAGGGGGATGAAGAAAGATGTTATATAAGATATTAGGAAGAGGAAGTGTAGTTGTTTTAGCAGCATTTATAATAATATCCGGTGTACTTATTGGAATAAACAGAAAACATTTTCCAGAGGCTAAAGAGGTATATTCTGATAGTGCTGTAGAATGGTGTGGATGTGAGATAATACCTGTCAGCAAAGAAGTGTATTCTGTTGATGAATATCTTGAAGAGTTTCCCAATGATAAGAATTATTCATATTTAAAGAACAACGGAAAAGATTATTCAGATGATGCAATAGTTGTAGTGAAGATTAAAGTTAAGAATAATAATTCAGATAAAGTGAGCTTTCTATTGTCCAATATGTGTATGGAATTATATCCTTATATGGCATCTAATGGTATACCGATAATAAGTGGTAAAACCAGAATAGAACCAGGAGAAGAGGCAGAACAGACAGGAGCAGTACTGTTTACGCCAACACAGCTTCGTAACTGCAGTATAGAGAAGGTCAAGAATAGCAGAGTACAGCTGGTTATTTCATATTACCCTGAAAAAATAGCTGTTTTATTTGAGTGATTCAAGTATTGAAAGGATAGAATTATGCATATATCACGCCTGAGGAAAATGCTTTTATGCAGTGGGATTTATACTATAATATACATATTGATATCGTGGACAAGTATTATAAGAGGAATGAGAGTATTAAGAAATTGTGAATATATATGTCTTGCGGATATGTTGTGCTATGTGGAATATTGCAGTAAAGTATTTGTTATTGCAATAGCGGGGGTATTGTTTGTAATAGTGCAGAAGGATGAGTATCGCCAGTCAGTATATATAAGGCATAGGAGCAGGATTAGGATTGTTGCCAGCTGTATAGAAAGGAGTTCTGTTTTTGCGGGTATAATAAGCATAATATCAGCCGTTATTAACATAGTTATAAGTACAAGATATGTTACATACAGTATGACGTGGCTGCTTGATAAAGGTGCTCCACATATTATGACAGGTTCACCACTAAAAAGCCAGCCAGAAACATGGTGCGTTATAATATATTATATTTTGGATGTTTTTTTAACCTTATTATTTACATTTATGATAATAATGCTTATGTGGTGGATTAGTGAAAAGGCATATCCAGGATATATTCTTGTACTTACATTTGCTGTTTTGTCTAGCATGAAAAGTGATACTTTATTAAAATACTTATTATATTCAAGAATGAATATGCAGCCGTTTAGTATATATATAACTGGATTACAATGGAAAAACTTTGTTATGGCAGCTATTGAGATTATATTGTTAGTTATGATAAGTTGTTTAGTTGTACATAAAAAGGATTTTATTAAAATGCATTAGCAAACCATAGAATGTCAGGCAATTTACTTTTATCATAATATACTTGAGGAATAGGGGAAATATGGGAAGATATATAAAAGCTGATATAGACAGAGGTCTTAAAGTGAAATGGTATATATTTGCCGCTATAATATTGTTATCGGCGGTAAGAATATTGTTGTTTGATATAAGTATAAATAATCGTCTTAGTAATCTTAGTATGAATAATCAGTTATCTGTTGTTGATAATTTTTTTTATATGTTTCGTGGTATGAAAGAGTATATTTCTACAGGAAGGGATGCTTTTGAAATATCGGATGCATATCTTATCATGAATATAATACTTGCCATCCTTATAGGGATTTATCCAGTTAAGGACTCAAAAGGGGTGGGAAGATTATATATGGTTAAGGGAAAAAACCGTTCATTATGGTGGCTTTCAAAGTGCGTATGGAATGTTCTCACAGTTGTATTTTTTTATATAAGTATATATGTTGGAATACTTGCTGGTACAATAATATATGAATTAATATCACATGCTGATGTATGGCATTACACACTTAATATTGATATGGTCAGGCTTATATGTAATTATAGCGTTGAAGGGACGGATACACATAAATTGCTGTTATATATTATTTTTATGCCGGTTGCAGCCTCTATAGTATTGTCGTATATTCAGATGCTTATATCATTTCTTGCCGGTCAGATAACAGGTTATATTATTGTTATAATAGCTGCATGTATGTCAGCATATTATATGAGTCCATTTGCTATAGGAAATGGAATGATGGCTTTAAGGTATGTGCTGCTTAATCCAGATGGGGTAAAGATGAGTCATGTTATATTAATCAGCATAGTAATAAGCTTCTTTGTTATATTCGTTGGGAATATTTATTTTAAAAAGAAAGATATTATATAAAAATAAAAAGGAAAAACAGATAAAACAAATGTTATTGTTATATTAACATCATAATATTTAATAAGCGATTCACAACTATTATATCACTTATAAGTATATAAAGCTGCACAAATAATCATGAATAAAAAATGTATTTTTGGTTAATCTGTTTTTGCATACAGTACTATAATACAAACCGTAAAAAGAAATAGATAAACTTAACACCACCTCTTTGTTGAAGGCCTGCTAAGCTAATCAGATTTTTGGAGGAAAAGATAAATGAATACTTTAAAAGCTGAAAAAAGAAGCATGAGTGACAAAGCAAAGAAATTAAGAAGAGAAGGTTATGTAACAGGTAATGTGTTTGGCAGAAGCATTGCTGAATCGATTCCGGTACAGATTGAGAAAAAGGAAGCAGAAAAGTTCCTTTCTGTCTGTGGCAAAGGTAGTGAAGCACAGCTTTCCCTTGAAGGACAGCAGTATGATGTCCTTGTAAAGGAAGTAGATTATGATCCTATCAAGAGACAGACATTAGAGATTGATTTTCAGGTTCTTACAGAAGGCGAAAAGGTTCGTTCTGTAGCAGAGATTGTACTTGTTAATCATGAACTTGTACAGGGAGTACTTGAACAGCATATGGAAGAGATTCCTTATAAGGCAGGCAAGTCTGCACTTGTTGAAAAAGTCAGTGTAGATGTTGGTAATCTTAAGCCTGGCGACAGTATTAAGGTAGAAGATCTTGATATCGCTAAGGATAAGGATGTTTCAATCTCACCAGATGTATTAGAGAAGGTTGTTGTCAGTGTAACAGAACAGACATATGCTGAAGCAGATGCAGATGACACAGAAGCAGCTGAAACAACAGAAGCTTAGGTAGTGCATGGAGGGATTTGCAGTATAAGGACTTCTGATTCTTAAAGTTAAAATATAGCATTTATAAATCCGGTATGTATCAAGGCATGCATACCGGATTTTTGTGCGATTTTTGTGCGATTTTTGTACAATTTTTTATGCTTTTAATATGATTTTATGTGATAAAAAAAGTGCATTTCAAAAACACTGCCTTTATAAAATATTCACTAAAATATCTGAAATGTCTGAAATACTGCTTTTATGTTGAATTTTGTTGATTATAGATATATACTATATTTATGTGTCATTAAGACTGTAAGAATGTGACTAAAGTGTAGAAGGTAGGTATTGCGTATGAGTAAAGCGTATGATGCGGAAGAGTTCAAAGCAAGGGCTAATATTAAGACAAGAAATGTATGGTTTTTGTTGAATCTGTTATTGACAGCACAGTATTGTTCTAATGTTACAAAAGGAACTTATGATTCCAAATATATAGTCCCCTTTTTACTGCTATGCTGGGTGCCATATGTATCAGGATCTATATATATTAAGATTAAGGGAAAGAATGCACCGTTTTATAAGTTTGCAATAACTATTGGGTATGGAATATTTTATGGCTTTATAGTATGTACAAGCCAGACTATGCTTTCTTTTGCATATATATTCCCTGTTGCAAGTATGTTTATTCTTTTTAAGGATAGGAAGTTTATGATACGATGCGGTGTGTTTAATTGCATTATGTTAATACTGGCATCAATATACCGCTTTGCTATATTAGGCATGAATACCACCGCTGATGTAGATAACTATATGTTACAGATATCATGTATAATATTAAGCTATGTTTGTTATGTTATGTCTATTAATCACCTGAATCTTTCAGATGGTGCACTTACAGATTCAATCAAGGATGATCTTGAAAGAGTTGTTAAGACAGTTGAACAGGTTAAGGATTCAAGTAATATGATTGTTGATGGAATCACAGTTGTACGTGAACTTGAAGAAGAAAACAAACAGGGTGCTAACTTCGTAGTATCAAGTATGAAAGAATTGTCACAGAATAACGCTATACTCCGTGACAGAACAGACTCATCAACTGACATGACGACTAAGATTAATGACCAGGTAGAGAATGTAGCTTCACTTATTAATGATGTAGTAAAGCTTGTAAGTGAATCGGTTGAACATACAGATATGAGTACAAAGGAGCTTTCTGATGTAGTTGAAAGTACTAATACCATGGCAAGATTATCTGGTGATGTAGATAATATATTACATGAATTCCAGCAGGAGTTTGAAAAAGTTAAGACAGAAACAGGAACTATTGAAGAAATCAATTCACAGACGAATCTTCTAGCGCTTAATGCATCCATAGAAGCAGCAAGAGCTGGGGAAGCTGGCAAGGGCTTTGCAGTTGTAGCTGATGAGATAAGAAACTTAAGTGATGAAACACAGGAATCATCAGATAGAATTATGACTGCACTTAATCATCTTGGCAACACATCAGGTAAAATGCTTGATTCAGTAAAGGGTATGTTATCAATCATACAGGAGACACAGGGCAAGGTTATAAAGGTTAACGAAAGTGTTTCCGGAATAACAGCTGACTCTAACCAGATAGGACAGCATATAGGAGTTGTCGATTCTGCCATGCAGGATGTTGAGAGTTCTAACCGCAATATGGTCGATAATATGAAGCAGATAGAAAGTGTTATGCAGGTTATCAATGACTGTATAACTAATGCAGATGAAAGTACTAAGATTATGCTTAGTAAGTATGAGGAATCTGCACGTAATGTCAATAAGATTGAAAGCGTAGTCGGAGCTATGATGGAAAAGCTCGGAGTTGGTGGTTTCATGGGAATCCAGGATATAAAGCATGGTATGAGATGTACAGTCAGACAGCTTATATCAGGAAAGCCTTCTGATAAAGATTATAATGGTGAGATAATTTCACAGAAGGATGGAGCTTTATATGTAAGATTCGATAAGGAAGATGTTGATGTTGATAATACAGCTTTAAGATATGAAATAGAGATTGTGGCAGGCAATGTTCTTTATCGCTGGAGTGATGTATCAGCTAAAAGGGCATCTGAATATAAAGAAGATGTATGCAAGCTTGTTGTATCAACACTTCCAAGCATTGTTAACAGAAGAAAGTATACAAGAATGCCGATACATAACAAATGTACTATAATTTTTTCGGATGATACCGGAACAACATTCGCAGGCGAGATGGTTAATATAAGCGCTAATGGTTTTGCGTTTATGTCTAAGGCAGCAGAGTTTGCCGAATGTAATGGCAAAAATATGATAGTAAACATTCCTGATTTCCCAATAGAACAGGGAAGATATCTTGAGGGTGTTGCAATAAGAAGTACAGATAGTGATGGCAGCTACATAGTAGGATGCCGTATGCCAGAGGATAGCATAGAGATAGGTAACTATGTTAACAGAAATTATTCGGAATAATGTCTGTTAATATAAAAATGTAAGCCGGTGGTAACATTCTTTTTGTATTATGGTGGTAGAACAATAGTATGGTATAGAGGGTTCTGGATATTATAATTACAGTAAGATACGAATTGATGCCTACAGAATAAGATCTTTAGATCATGGCATCATCATAATATGGAAAGCAGATGGTTGAATGAAATCGGTTAAAGATTATAATAGCTATGTAAAGCTTATAAGAGCTGTTGTTATGGTTGTTGTATGTTTTACAGTTATATATGTAGTAACGCTTGCTGGGAAAAGCAGGATAAATAATTATAAAAGCAGTGAAAAATCAAAGCAGGATGACAGTAGTGTTATTCCTGAAGAAGATGAAGAGGCATATGAGCTTCCACCAAGAACACTAAACACAGCAGTTATTCCTTATGATGGAAAAGAAAGGGCTGTATCATGCTGGGGGGATTCCATGATGTTTGGTATAGGAGCTGGGGAAGCATATGTTTTCGGTGAAGATAACGTACTTGATATATCAGACTGGACTACACCATATACGTTAGAATATCTGACTGGCATTAAAGTGTATAATCTCGGTGTTTCGGGGGAAACATCGAACGAGATAGCACTTCGTCAAGGTGGAATAAAAATGTATGCTGATAACACATTTGAAGTTGGTTATGACGACAGTGTTGAAATCAGTATAATAGATGAATATGGCAATCCTGTATATATGACTGATTTTAGTGCATATGGATATGTGGAACCACATGAATCAGATGTAGTATATATCAATGATGATATGTTTAAGATAACAGGAACAGAAGAAAACGGACTGTATATATGCCGGTATTCAGAAGAAGATGTCTATGATGCATTTACAACTGTATATGAGGGTACACAGATTGTAACCAAAGCCTCCCATGAACGTAAGAATGATATTCTTATACTTGAAATAGGAAGTAATGGAGGCTGGGATAATTATAGGCAGCTTATAAGCCAGTATGATGCCATGATTCAGAATGCTGGCTGTGATTATTTTATCATAGTGGGTGATACAGATGATCCTGGAACGTCAATAGCGGATACTGCGCAGGGGTTCAGGAATGATGATGGAACATATGTAGGAGTTGGTGATACTGCATGGGAAGCAACACTAAGGGAAGCATATGGAGAGCATTTCATTAATATGAGAACATATCTTATAGAAAATGGTCTGTCAGATGTCGGTTTAAGAGCGACTAAAGCTGATTACAGAGGATTCAGGCGGGGGCGTATATCCAAACAGCTAAGGTCTGACTGGACACATTTTAATTCGTATGGGTATTATGCGAAGGGGCTGGCAATCTATGCGAAGGGGGTGGAACTAGGATATTGGAAATGATGTATAGGGGCATCAGTTTAAGGAGTAGAAATATAAATGAACAGAAATGGTAAAAAAAATAAAAATTATGCAGAGCTTATAAAAGAGTTTATAAAAAACAATAAGAAGGCTTCCATATGTACAATGGCAATAATTCTTGTAGTTTTAGCAACAGTGGTAACAACAGTAACAGCAGGTGCTGTTAAAAAGAAAAAGCTTAGCAAAAGGCAGGAAGATACAAGTGTTGTAGTGGACATAACAACTGGTACAACGAATGAAGAAACAGAAGCTACAGAAGAAACGGAAGAAGAAACAGAGGAAGAAACAGAAGCAGAGGTTGTAGAAGACTATGTTGTTGAAGAATTCTTTGAGAATGAGATATCAACAGAAGACCAGGAAGCATTAGAACTTCCATCAAGAAGGCTGAATGTAGAGAATCGTCCATATGATGGTGCCAGAAGATATATTTCATATTTTGGAGATAGTATGGTAGCTGGTGTAGGCTGCGGTTCGGTCAACGCATCGGTTAATGGAATGAATATAACAGGATGGACGTCTCCACGTACTATATCATATCTTACAGGCATTGAAACTTATAATTTCGGTGTTCCGGGTGAGACCTCTTACGAGATAGCTTACAGGGCAGGTGGAGTAAAGCTTTATACAGACAGAAGTGTGACAATAAGTGAAGATGTTTCAGCGATAGTCAGACTTATAGATGAAGATGGAGATGTATTCACATGTGATGATTATAGTGGTTATGGAGTTGAGAGTAACTCATATCCAGATACGATGTATATTAATGGATATCTGTGTAAGGTTATGAATACAGGTTATAACGAAGTCAGTATACAGCTTGTAAAAGGTTATGCAGCATATAGTATGGATACGGCTGATACAGGTGTAAGACATATACAGGCCCAGCAGTATGCTGATAGCAATGTAAAGCCGGTAAATAACGACATGACGGAAGCACCATCAGGTGTAAAATCAACAGAGAATGCAACAACAGGAAAGAAACCATCAGAAAACATAACAGAAGCAACAACGGAAACATCAACACAGGCACCAACAGAAAAAACGACAGAAAAACCAACAGAACCTCCAACGAATCCGACTATAGGTTTTGTAGATATTCCAGAAGGCTCATTGGCTGAACCAAAGGCAGCAAAAGACCATAGTCAGAAGGATATTCTCATACTAGAGATAGGAAGTAATGGAGGCTGGGGAAGCGATTATCAGACACTCATACTTCAGTATGACAACATTATTATCAATTCAGGCTGTGACTATTATATAATAGTTGGTGATACAGATGATCCAGGAACATCCATAGGTGATGATAACCAGGGTGAATATAATGAAGATGGTTCTTATGTTGGTATAGGTGATACATCATGGGAGGCAGCATTAAGAGAAGCATATGGAGCTCATTTCTTTAACACCAGAACATATATAATACAGTATGGACTGGATGTATGTGGATTGAAGACGACAACAGAGGATCTTGAAAACTTCAAGCGTGGTAATATATCAAAGCAGTTAAGATATGACTGGACGCATTTTAATGCCTATGGATATTATGCAAAAGGCATGGGAATATATGAAAAAGGAAAAGAACTCGGATATTGGAGTTGATAAGTAGTAAAATCTGACATATAATCTGAAATAATGTATATGATATTATCATTATGACAGTTTATATGTCATTTTTAATATAATGATGTCGGGACGAGTTCCAAGGCCTTTCACCCACATATGAGCAAGCTCATGCGGGTTTAGACCTTTTGACACTGGTATCATATAATACAGGCAGGAGAAATAGTGTGAAAAATAAGATTTTTCACACGCAAGATTTGTGCTTCGCACAAACTTGAGATGCGCAAAGAAGCAGCGCAAGAATGGAGATGTTATGACAAAAAAACAGCTGGCAATAGAGGTTATAGAACGGCTTAAAAAGCAATATCCTGATGCAGGATGTACACTGGATTATGATGAGGCATGGAAGCTGCTGGTAAGCGTAAGACTTGCAGCACAGTGTACAGATGAAAGAGTGAATATAGTTGTACAGGGCTTGTTTTCCCAATATCCATCAATTAGTGCACTGGCACATGCAGATGTGGATGATATAGAGAAAATAGTACGTCCATGTGGTCTTGGTAAAAGTAAGTCACGTGATATAAGTGCATGCATGAAGCTGCTTCATGAAAAGTATAATGATAAGGTTCCAGATACAATGGAAGAGCTTTTAAAGCTTCCAGGAGTAGGAAGGAAAAGTGCGAATCTTATTATGGGAGACGTATACGGAAAGCCAGCTATAGTCACAGATACACATTGTATAAGGCTGTGTAACAGGATAGGACTGGTAAAGGATGAAAAAGAGCCTAAGAAGGTAGAGATGGCATTGTGGAAGATAGTGCCTAAAGAAGAAGGAAGTGACTTATGCCACAGATTTGTTATACATGGAAGAGAGGTCTGTACAGCAAGAACAAAGCCTCATTGTGATAAGTGCTGTCTTTGTGATATATGTAAAAAAATGCTGTAGCCGCATCGTTTTGCAGGAGTTTAACATACTGTGAAAAGCATGTGCAGAAATGGAGATTAATATGGGAAATACCAAAAACTATAAAATGATAATATCCTATGATGGTACAAGATATTATGGATGGGAGCATCAGCCTAATACTGATATGACGATTCAGGGAAAGCTTGAGAATGTGCTTTCACAAATGATAGGTGCAGATGTTGAAGTTATAGGTGCAGGAAGAACGGATGCAGGAGTACATGCTAAGGGAATGGCTGCTAATGTACATATGGATACTGATATGTCAGAAAACCAGATATGTGATTATATGAATAAGTATCTGCCAGAGGATATATGTGTGCAGGAGGTCAGGATTGCTTCTGAACGTTTCCACAGCAGATACAATGCTATGGGGAAAACTTATTGTTATACATGCTATGTTGGGGATAAAAAACCCGTGTTTAACAGAAAATACGTACATATAACTGGTGCGATGCCTGATGTTGAGGCTATGAAAAAAGCAGCGGAATATCTTGTTGGAGTACATGACTTTGCAAGCTTCTGTGGTAATCCTAAGATGAAGAAGTCAACAGTCAGGGAGATATATTCGATAGATATATCACTAAAAGGTGCATATCTTAATATGACATATCATGGCACAGGATTTTTACAGTATATGGTAAGGATTTTGTCGGGAACACTTCTGGAGGTAGGATTCCATAAGAGAACACCAGAAAGTATGATAGAGTTAATAGAAGCAAAAAACAGAGCCCTTGCTGGTGCAACAGCACCGGCAAAGGGACTTAGTCTGTTAAAGGTACATTATGCCAGATAATAAGAAGCTTTAATATCATAAATATGATGAATTGTACCGGTTATAACTATTATCGTTACATGAATTTAGAACGCCATTTCAGTGCTTCCTCTCTGTATTGGGAGGCTACATTCATAAGTTCATCGTATTGAAGTCTGATACTGTTAATAACAGCTGCCTGTTCGTTAATTTTTGCCTGACAGGCAGCTAATTTATTCTTATTATTATCGTTTTCTTTTATTTCAGAGACAAGTCTCATTTCTTTAATATGTCCGATTTCTTCAATAAAAAACATCCGGTTATTTACATATAGAAAAAGAGTATTACCAGCCTTGAAGATATGATAATCAGATATATCTGTCACACAGGATGGCAGTGGAACAGGAAAAGCTTCTGTGCAGTTATGTATATCGCCAAAAGAAAGACAGTGAAGACAGAGGTGTTTTAAAAGAGGGTTGTTCTTAAGGTAAAAAAGAAGTAGAGAATGATTACATACACAGATAGATGGATTATATAACTCAGGAATATTATTGCCACTTACTGTATATATACTCTGGCTTTCCATTATGTTTTTAATGTGAAGTGAATTGTCGGTTGAGATATATGTATAGTATAAAGTGTCGTTATAAACACATTCATTAAGTCCATGGTTATAGTCAGTGGCAAGTACTATGGGACGTTCAAGTCCGCCAAAATGAGCGATTCTTAAGAATATATTAGAACCGGCGGCATATATAATAAGCTGACGGTTGTTTCCAACAGAATATACATTAGACATAATAACCTTCATTTATAATACTTATTAAAATGTATGGTAGCATAAAGAGCTTTAGAACATATAATGTAGTAAGAATTATAAAAAGAAAGGAATATGATATGGCGAGATGTAAATGCAAAAAGAGTGGGTGCTGTACAAAGATTGTAAGTGATATTGTATCTAATATGCCTAATGGCTGTTTTGATGTTTGTACGAATCCGATATGTGGATCACCTTCCGAGCTTAGTTTATTTGCACCGCTTATATATGATCAGATTGGTATTAACCTTTGTGCTGTAGCTGCTGCGGGTGTGGATATATCGGCTAATTATCCCACTGTTACCAACGCAGCAGCAAGTGTTGTTGAAATATCATACGAGTATGGCGCGGGCAATGTTGTGATAAACCAGATACCGGGCAGACCAAACTGCTATTCAGTCAAGCTTTCTAATCTTCAAGTAACATTTGCACTTAATCTATATGATGAAAATTGCAGACTTGTGGCGACTATATATCCAACAGTTGAATATCTGCCATCAGATACAACGGCAGCAACATATGATGAAGATGTTAATCCTTCATCAGTTGAGCTTGAAATATTTGCACCATATGGAGTATCTTACAACAGGGAAGGGGAAAGCTTCCAGCCAGCTTTGAATTATACAGGTTTCTTATCAGGTGATAATGGAATTACACAGGGGCTTAATCTTTATGCCATACCTAAGGTATTAGATATTGACATAGCGTCAGATGAGGTAACTATAGGTCTTTCAGTTATATTGCAGAGCCTTTATTATGCGGGCTACAGAGTTGCAAGTGCTGGAAAAATAGTTACTCCAAAGGGCAGTATAGTGTCACAGGAGAATTCAGATGAGATGAAGTTCGTATGCGGTAATCTGTTAAACCTTGCTATTAAACCACTTGATCTTAGTCCACCACATTGTGAGAGCAGTCTTAAAAATGACTGTGATAAGGGATGCCAGCCAGTATGTGAAGAGAATCTGCCACAGTGTCCAACGTGTTCGGTATAGCAGGTTAAATATAATGGTTCGATATAGCAGGTTAAATATAATGGTTTGATATAGCAGGTTA
>ULWU01045126.1_pt1 | contig 63620 bp, 50 predicted proteins | sample 1960661 | NCBI WGS metagenome assembly ULWU01 (sample SAMEA4835821, study PRJEB28245) | human gut metagenome | biome: gut microbiome; material: fecal sample | place: Denmark | collected 2008
AGGAAAAGTCATAGTGTCCTTGACAAAGGGTACACTTTATTTTGACACTACCAAAAGAAAGGAGGAGAACTATTTATGAAAAATAAGTTCTTGTTAACAGCAGCTATTGTTACAGCAATGTCAATGGTTGCACCAACAATGGCAAGTGCTGCAGAAATTCCTGCACCTGCAATTGAATTATCTGATGTTGCTACAACAGAAGCACAGCAGACAACTTCTACAGAGAATACTGAGGAAGTAGTACCAGATACAACAGCAGAAGATACTGAGGAGGCAGCACCTGAGACTCCGGCAGAGGATACTGAGGAGGTAACACCTGAGGCTCCGGAAGCACAGCCATCAGAGGATACTGAGGAAGCAGCACCTGAGACTCCGGCAGAGGATACTGAGGAAGCAGCACCTGAGGCTCCGGAAGCACAGCCGGCAGAGGAAGAGACATTAGCAGGAGCTACAGCTACTGAGGTACCTGAGACAGAGGAAACACAGCAGACAACAAAGGAAGGCTCATGGCAGTTTGGACTTGGTTGGTGGTTCCAGTATTCTGACGGAACATATCCTGCAAACGAGTTTGTTGAGATTGATGGAGCTACATATCATTTTGATGCTAATGGCTACATGACAACAGGCTGGATGAGAACAACTTGGGAAGGCGAGAATTATACAAAGGCATGGTATCATTTCGATAACAGCGGTGTTATGTCTACAGGCTGGCAGTTCATCAATGGTGTTTGGTATCATTTCGATGAGAATGGTGAGATGGCTACAGGAACTGTTGAGATTAATGGTCAGAAGCAGTTGTTCACACCTTCAGGTAAATGGGTAAGTGGCTGGACACATGATAGATGGACATATTATACAGATGAGGGCTCATATGAGACATCTGCATGGTTCTATGCAAACGCGGATGGAACTCCATATGTAGCTGAGAAGACTAGTGAATATGGCTATACACATTCAGTTGATACATGGTTAAATTATGGCGGTAAATGGTATTATCTCTATTCTGATAGTACAATGGCAGCCGGAAGAACAGTTGATGATGAGACAAATAATGTTACATATCGTTTAGGCAATGATGGAGCCATGATTACAGGATGGTATCAGTATGGACCGAATATGGGTAATTGGTGCTACGCTAATCCGGACGGAACAGTTACTGAGGGATGGCTTCAGTATGCGGGAAGCTGGTATTACATTGATTCAACTGGAAACATGGAGACTGATGCATGGGAAGGAACTGCTGCTGAGCCAAATAAACGAATTTATTATCTTGGAAGAGATGGTAAGATGGTGACAGGCTGGTATGATTGCTCATACAAGAATGCTACCGGTCAGGAAACTGGCTGGATGTATTTCAATGCTGATGGAAGCAAATACACAGGCTGGATTGCTAATGGCGGTAAGTGGTATTATATTGATGATAGTAGGATGCTTCAAAATCAATCAGACAAGTGTGTCGATATTGAGAATTATAAGAAAGCCGATGGCTCTTACGATTACAATAAATACTATGATGCAGTAGAAAAAGCTGACAGATACATATTTGATGGAACAGGCGCTATGGTAACAGGATGGTATGAGATATCTCGTACAGAGGGTAACAAAGTTGTTTCTTCAACATGGTATTTTGCAGATCCGGATGGCAAGGGTCATGATGGATGGTTACTTTACAATGGTTCTTGGTACTATATCGAGAAAGGCATAATGCTTACAAATACATATACTCCAGATGGATACTGGGTAGGATTAAATGGTATTTGGGCATAATAGCTGATTCCTTTAGCATCAAATAATTGCATAATTACTTATTGGGACTACATATAATGTGTAGTCCCATTTTTATGCGATTTTTGATTATATACAGATGCGTTGTATTATTTTTTGTGCAATATGGTAGTTTTTAATTTCTATGTCACAATATAGTGCTTATGTGCTATAATAAAATTAAAAAGTTTAGAAAGGAAATAATACATTGAGAAAAAGATTATTAGAGAAAACTAAAGTGATGTTTGGTGCATTGGTATTGACAGGAACATTGGTTACATCTGTCAACCCAGTGTTGGCTACACAGGAAGAGTATACAGCAGGTTCGTCAATGGGTAAAGAATGTGACGAAGCAGGTGACTATGATGATGAGGCAGTGCCTTATTCAGTAGATGCAGAGGAAGATGAGGTTTTGGCACAGGCCGGAGGCAGTGGCTGGCAGAGTGACAGTAATGGATGGTGGTTTAAATATCCTGATGGAACATACGCAACGGGATGGCTAAAGCTGGGAGATGATTGGTATTATTTAAATACCAGTGGCTATATGTTAACAGGCTCGCATTTGATTGATTCGAACTGGTATTATTTTGCTGACAGTGGAGAAATGCTGACCGGCTGGCAGAAGAATAGTGGCGGCTGGTGGTATTACAATTCTAATGGAGCCTATGTGGCTTCTACATATGCCGATGGCAAGGTGAAGGGAATTGATGTATCTTATTATCAGAAGGATATTGATTGGAATGCTGTGAAGAGTGATGGAATAGACTTTGCTATACTCAGAGTTTCCGCAAGCTATTATTCAGATACTTATCATCATTTTACTGATAAACGTTTTAATGAATATGCGACTAATGCAAATGCAGCCGGAATGCCGGTAGGAGCATATATATACAGTAAAGCGAGAAGCGTGGATAACGCTATATCAGATGCACAGTATGTGATTAATGAGTTGAAGGGACATATCATCAGTTATCCGGTTGCAATTGACTTGGAGGACAAATCCCAGACAGACCTGTCAAAGGAGACACTTGGTGCTATTGCAAAGGCTTTTTGTGATGAGATCAGAAAAGCAGGCTATACACCTATGGTATATTGCAATGAGAACTGGTATAAAAATTATATCGATGTGAGTCAGATTGCCGGTGAGGAAAAGTGGATTGCCAGATATAACTCTCACTATGACACTAATATTCCAAGAGGTATATGGCAGTGCAGCTCTACAACAAGAATTAATGGTATAAAAGGAAATGTTGATTTGGATTTCGCCAGCAATTTTTATGGCAGAGACAAATGGGTCAATGTTGATGGTGCATGGTATTATCTGAATTCCAATAGCCAGAAGTCAAGAGGTTGGATGTGCATAAGTGGTTCATGGTATTATTTCTCAGAAGAGGGAGTAATGCAGACAGGTTGGCAGGAAATTGATGGAAATTGGTATTACCTCACAGAAAATGGAAATATGCTGACCGGCTGGCAGCGTATTGGCAATTCATGGTTCTATCTTACAGTCAGCGGAAATATGGTTACAGGCTGGATATATGATGGTGCATGGTATTATTTGAACGCCGGTGGTGCAATGTCAGTAGGCTGGGAAGAGGTCGATGGAAGCTGGTATTTACTTTCTGCCGGTGGACAGATGCTGACCGGTTGGAGATATATGGGTAATACATGGTATTACTTCACACCGAGTGGAAATATGCTGACCGGCTGGCAGGTTATTGACGGTAAGTGGTATTATTTTGCAGATGGTGGACAAATGCTGACCGGCTGGCAACTGATTGATGGTATTTGGTATCTGATGGATCAGAGTGGAAAGTGGATTTGTTAGAAAAGAAGTAAAAGAGTAAATGAAGAAATTATTACAAAATTTTTTAAAAATAAATATTGCGATATTAATCCTTTGTATTGTAGTAGGAAGCTCAAGGACGCTAACTGAAGCAGATGAAAGTGGAAATGCCAAAATACATTTTATTTCATTGTATGGATATTCAGATGCAATATTGCTTGAGAGCAATGGTCACTTTGGACTAGTGGATTCGGGTGAGGACTGGGATTATCCAAACAGTCTCCAGTATCCGCTGAGAAGCGGTGTGGCAACTAGCATAGGCTACGACCAGCAGGTTATTCACTATTTAAAGGATGTCTGCGGAGTAAAGAAACTTGATTTCTATTTAGCAACACATTCCCATAGTGATCATATTGGAACGGGCGATGAGATATTAAATGATTTCCCGGTTGATAGATTGTATATCAACAGATATGATGATTCATATATATCGTCGAAAGACCGCCTTTGGGATAATCAATATGTTTACGACTGTATCGTTAATAAGGCCAAAGAGAAGAATGTTCAGATAATTACCGATTTGGATTTGGAAGAAAATAGAGCTTACAGAAGCTTTACAATGGGTGAGATGAAAATCAGCATTATGAACTATGAGAGAGACAGGGATGCTGGTGGAAACATCATTCCGACAGCTGATGAGAACGATAATGCACTGACTGTTCTGGTTCAAGCATATGGCAAAAATGCTTTTCTTACATCTGATATAGGGCCAAGAGATGGAGATACTGCGAAGCTTGCAAATCAGTTGGTTGACAAATTATGGGATACAGCAGGCGTTGATAAGGATAAAACAGAGAAACCGGGAGATTCTGAGAATACAGAAAATAGTGAAAAAAATGGGACTTCAGAGAATACCGGGGAAAATCAGGATAAAAATACAGATGGTTCAGGCGATGATGAGACAAAAGATAACATAAAAATTGATGAATCAGTGGCTAACACAGGAAAGAGGGTACAGCTGGATTTGTTGAAGCTGCCTCATCACGGATTGAAAGAGAGCTATTCAAAGTATTTCCTGACATCGTTAAATCCAAAGAACGTGGTTGTTACAGGACCTTCTTATAACTTTGACTCTGATATGCAAAGAGATTTACCAAATGTAAAGCTGTACTCTACATTCGGTAATTCGGCGGCAGTTGTGGCAGATTTAGGAGCGGATACAACTACGGTCAGCTTCAAGCAGGCAAATCCGGGGTATTATACAATTGATGGCAGGCAGTATTATTTTGATAACTGTGCTAGATTATGTAGCTGGAATCAGTTGAGCAATGATGGTAAATGGTATTTCTTTGAGAAAGGTAATAAGGCATATGGCTGGAAAAATGTAGGTGGTGTTTATTATTATCTTGATAAAGATGGGGTCATGCAAATCGGTTGGAAGTTTATAAATGGCAATTGGTATTATTTGGGAACGAATGGAGTCATGACCACGGGCTGGCAGTTTATAAATGACAGCTGGTACTATATGAATGCGAATGGAGTCATGCAGACCGGCTGGCAGCTTGTCAATGGCAGCTGGTATTATATGAACGGCGGAGGCACAATGGCTATAGGCTGGCAGTACATTGATGGCAGTTGGTATTATTTGGATGGCAGTGGTGCAATGGTTACAGGCTGGCAGTATCTGAATGGTAATTGGTTCTATCTGAACGGAAGTGGAGCCATGATTACGGGCTGGCAGTTGGTTGGTGGCAGCTGGTATTATATGAATAGTGGTGGAGCCATGACCACAGGTTGGCAGTATCTGAATGGCAATTGGTTCTATCTGAATGGAAGCGGAGCCATGACCACGGGCTGGCAGTTTATTAATGGATACTGGTATTACATGAATTCCGGAGGTGCAATGGATACAGGTTGGCAGTATCTGAATGGCAATTGGTATTATCTGGATGGAAGCGGTGCTATGGCTACAGGTTGGCGAATGGTTAACGGAATCTGGTATTTTATGAATTCAAGTGGTGCGTGGATGTATTAAAAAGGAGAGTGCAATATGAAAAAACTGATTTCTTTTGTTTCAGCAATGATGCTTACGGTTGGCTTGTTTAATGTAAATGTAATGGCTGATGTGAGTCAGGCAAATGAAACAGCTAGTGAAATTTGTGCAGATGAAGTGGGGTATGGTGCAGATGGCAGTGATGCTAATGCCGATACAAAAAGCTTGGAAAACAATGACACTGAATCAGGTGATATTGAGCCTGATAATCCCGAGCCGGTCATTCAACCAATGTGGAATAATGATGGAACCGGACATATGTATTATACAGATGCGTCTGGTAATAGAGCTTCCGGCTGGCAGAATATAGATGGTTCAGTATACTATTTAGATGCAAATGGTTATGCGACCACAGGTTGGCAGCTTATTAATGGCAGCTGGTACTATATGAATACAAATGGAGTAATGACCACAGGCTGGCAGCTGGTGGGCGGCGGCTGGTATTATATGAATACAAATGGAGTAATGACCACAGGCTGGCAGTATGTTGATGAACAATGGTATTATATGAATGCCGGTGGAGCAATGACCACAGGCTGGCAATATGTGAATGGTAACTGGTTTTATATGAACGGAAGCGGAGTAATGCTCACGGGCTGGCTTAATGCAGGTTCGTGGTACTATTTGAGTGCCGGTGGAGCAATGCTTACTGGATGGCAGTATATCAACGGTACATGGTATTATCTGGATGGAAGCGGAGCAATGGTCACAGGCTGGCTTAATGATGGCGTATGGTACTATCTGGATGGAAGTGGAGCGATGACCACAGGCTGGCAGTATGTGAACGGACTGTGGTATTATCTTAATGGAAGCGGAGCAATGCTCACCGGTTGGCAATTTGTAGATAATTGCTGGTATTATCTACAGACAGATGGAAGATGGATAGATACAGCCCGTATGGATAGATATGCACAGGGATATAGCAGTTCAACAAATTATTTAATCCTGGTAGACAGAGCTTCATGCGTGGTCGGAGTGTACTCAGGAAGTAAGGGAAAGTGGTCACAGAGATATATTTGGTCATGCGCACCGGGAAAGGCTTCTACACCGACAGTTTCAGGAGAATTTAATGTGGCAGCTAAAGGCTACTACTTTGATTCCGGAAATTCAAGATGCTTCTATTTCACACAGTTTAAGGGAAATTATCTGTTCCACAGTGTTCTGTATCACAAGAATGGAACACTGCAGGATGGAAGAGTAGGTATACCGTTGTCGCATGGATGTGTAAGACTTGAAATTGCAAATGCAAAGTGGATATATGATAATATACCTGCAGGGACACATGTAGTGGTTTATTAAGATAAAAAGCAGAAGAACAAGGTTAGTTGCTCTTCTGCTTTTTTTGCTGTGAAAAAATAAAATAGATAAATGTTAGAGTCTGAATAAATGATAATATAAACATAATCAGGGCATACCCGAAAGCAGCTCCGTTCATATGGAATTGTTTTGCTAAAGGATTAATAATTAACAGTGAAATGACAAATGCAAACAGGTTTATATACAGTATTATTTGCTGCTTTCGTATAATAGTGAATACAGTGTTGAACCAGCCGGTCAATGCATTAAATGTGCCACCTATCAGTATGATGATTAGAGCAGCTTTATAGTTCATTATTTCCGGCAGACCATAGAACCATGCCAAAATAGGAAGTCCTATAAACCATCCTACTATAGTAGCAAGTATTCCAATAAAGAAAGTAATAAGAACTATTCTTTCGGTATATTTCAGAAACGCGCTGATATTGCCGGAGTTCCAATCATCCGCCATTTTGGTGATATAAAGTCTGTATATTATTAAAGTAAACAGATTTACAATAGAAGCCGGCATGAAAATGGTGGTGAAATATGTCTGTATCTCGGAAGAATAAAATTTGTCCAAAGCATATTTAGGACAGGATATGATATATGCCAGTAAAAACTGTGTGATACACAGAGGCAGGCATTCCTTTAGCAGTTTTAGGATATTGTGTAGTCTTGTTACATCTTTACAAATAAAATTGTTGGCATATGGCAGCGTGATAAGCAAGGTCCATACAACAGAAAAAACAATATATACGGAATAAGAAATAAATATGTTCTTTGTAAAAGCGAGTAATACAATAAAAACAATGGTGGCAAAAACCACTCTAAGAGCAAATACACGTCCGACAATATCTAATCTGTTATTTACCTGCAACTGACCATAGTAGACATCCTCATATGCCTCCAAAAATTTGAATACAGTACAAAGCAGTATGAGGAGTGCTTTGTCATTGGAATAGCCATGTATAAATATCCATCCAATACAGATGAAAAGGGTAAGCAGGATACTGATGAATCTGGAGTATAGATATTCATGAAAATTAAAAAACCTTTTGACATCACTGGCCTGATAATTTCTGACCTGAAATGTACTGATGGGACCGAGCATCTCGGCTACTGCAAGGGCGAGTGTATATATTCCGGCTGTTGCAGCGCCACATATACGGGTTATTACCATGGTCATAAGTATGGTGTTTGCAGCATTGCATACACTGCCTGCCATATTCCAAAAGACAGTTTTTTTCATATCTAATGCTGGAAGCTTATATTTTAATGACATATGAAATCTCCTTAAATCTTGATTAAAGTATTATAGCAATAGACTATAGCAGAATCAATATTAAAACATATATATTGTAACAATTGTGTAATTGATGTATAATAAAACAGTATTTTAGCAATAAAAATTGTCTTAATTACCATTGCTAGAGTGGTGAATGATGTGATAAAATTAATAAGATTGTGTTTATATAATTGAAACAAATTAACTTTTTGAGAGGAAGTAAAAATGAGAATTAAGAATTCTATCAAGTCAGTATGGGACTTGAGAAAGATAATTAGCAGTTTAGCATTAGAGGATTTTAAAAAGAGATTTGTTGGATCTTATTTTGGTGTTTTCTGGATGTTCGTGCAACCGGTAGTTACGGTAATAATTTATTATTGTGTATTCCAGCTCGGATTTAAATCGGCACCACCGTCAGGGATTGATGCACCATATGTGCTTTGGCTGATTCCGGGTATTGTTCCGTGGTTTTATTTCAATGAGGCTGTCCAAATGGGAACAGGAGTATTATATGACTATAATTATCTGGTTAAAAAGGTGGTATTTAAGATATCAACATTGCCTATAGTAAAGAATATCTCTTGCTTTATTGTACACATGATTTTCTGGCTTATTATGGTTGCAGTGTTTCTGCTGTTTGGATATACTCCTAATATTTACTGGATACAGACATTATATTATTCATTGTGTACATTTGTTCTGATAATTGGAATTACATTATTTACCTCAGCGATAAGCGTGTTTTTTAAGGATATGGGACAGCTTATCAGTATACTTCTTCAGTTTGGAATGTGGATTACTCCGATTATGTGGCCATATTCGATGCTTGGTTCAAAGGCATGGATTTTGAAGATTAATCCATTCTATTATATCTCAGAGGGATATAGGGATAGTATGTTAAATAATGTGTGGTTTTGGCAGAGGTCTAAGCTGACAATATATTTTTGGATAGTGACTATTATAATATTTATTATCGGACAAAAGACTTTTAAGAAAATGAAACCTCACTTCGCAGATGTTTTATAGGAGACTTATATGAATTCAATTAGTGTTAAAGGTGTTACAAAGGTTTATCAATTGTATGATAAGCCAATAGATCGATTGAAAGAAGCTATGTCAATCAGGAAAAAGAATTATCATAAAGATTTTTTTGCACTTGATGAAGTGAGCTTTGATGTGGGAAAAGGACAGACAGTTGGAATTATTGGTACTAATGGTTCCGGAAAGTCTACGATTTTAAAAATTATTACCGGAGTATTAAGTCCAACTAAAGGAACAGTTGAAGTCAATGGCAAGATATCTGCTTTATTAGAGCTTGGTGCCGGATTCAACAGTGAGTATACCGGAATTGAGAACATATACATGAATGGTACAATGATGGGGTATACAAAAGAGGAAATGGACGCTAAACTTCCGGAGATTCTTGAGTTCGCAGATATAGGAGATTTTGTTTATCAACCGGTGAAAACATATTCGAGTGGTATGTTTGTCCGACTGGCTTTTGCATTGGCTATAAATGTAGAACCGGAAATTTTGATTGTAGATGAGGCCTTATCTGTCGGCGATGTGTTTTTCCAGGCTAAGTGTTTTAGAAAAATGGATGAAATTCGTAAAAAGGGAACAACTGTGCTTATGGTGACTCATGATATGGGAAGCGTTATAAAATATTGTGAAAAGGTTGTTTTATTGAATAGAGGGCATTTTGTGGCAGAAGGACCTGCCGGCGAAATGGTGGATTTATACAAGAAAATATTAGCAAATCAATTGGATGACGAGACTGATAATAATCAATTAGATAAAAAAAATGAGCAGAGAAAGCTTGACGTGACAGATAATTGGAAGGAAAAACTTGGATTAAATGCTGAAACAATTGAATATGGAGATAAAAAAGCAGAAATAATAGATTTTGGTATTTTTGATCATAATGATGAGATTACTAATATTATTACAAAAGGAGAGAAGTTTTCTATTCGAATGAAGGTGGAATTTCATGAAGCTCAAAAAAACCCTATCTTTGCTTTTACTTTTAAAGATAAAAAAGGAACAGAAATTACAGGAACAAACAGTATGCTAGAGGATTGTAAGCCTGTTGAAGCAAAGCCGGGACAAATATATGAAATTACATTTTCACAGAAAGCTATAATGCAAGGTGGAGAGTATTTGCTGTCTTTAGGATGTACAACATATAAAGGAGAGGAGCTTAGCATAAATCATCGCTTATATGATGTAACATATTTGACAGTATTATCGGAAATCAATACGATTGGATATTTTGATATAGGTAGCAAGGCGTCAATTACATGTTTGAATGAGGATTAAAAATGAATGATCAGATTGAGAAAGTATTAAATTTATCTTTTTATAAAGGAAAAGATTTGTATAGTGATGGTGATATTGAGGATGAATTGTTAAATATTGTTCAAAATAATGATGATTATATGGAAATTTTGAAAAATGATAACAGATGGCCGATTTTGTATCATCTTTCACCTATACGAGAAAATTTGCTTGAATGGTACGACTATGATAAAAATGGCTCTGTATTAGAAATTGGAGCAGGATGTGGAGCTGTAACAGGAGTGTTTTGCAGAAAAACAAGCCGTGTAGTTGGAATAGAGCTATCAAAAAGACGTTCAATGATTAATGCTACAAGAAATGCTAAATATGGAAATCTTGAGATTATTGTAGGTAATTTTGAGGATATACAAATAAAAGAAAAATTTGATTATGTATCATTAATTGGAGTGTTAGAGTATTCACCATTATATATTAATTGCGAATCACCATTTGAAAATATGGTTAAGCGAGCAAAGGGGTTCTTAAAGGATGATGGGAAGCTGATTATAGCAATAGAAAACAAGATGGGATTAAAATATTTAGCCGGTGCGACGGAAGACCATACCGGTGTTCCTTTTGATGGGGTAAATAATTACGAGAATATAGATTATGTTAAGACACTATCAAAGCCGGAGATTATTGATTTACTAAGGAATGCAGGTTATAAGAAAATAGAATTTTATTATCCTATGCCGGATTATAAGATGCCTAATGTGATATATTCAGATAATCGTCTTCCTAATGTAGGAGAGCTTAGAAATATTATAAATGTATTTGATCGTGAAAGGTATCAGACATTTAATGAAGAAATTGTTTTTGATCAATTGATTAAGGATGGTTTATTTGATTATTTTGCAAATTCATTTCTGATTTTTGCATCTAAATAGGAGAAATAATATATGAAAAAAGTATTGTATACAAAATATAATCGTGCAAGAAAACCTGAATTCCAAATAGGTACAAAAATAATAGAGACGGATGGCAAAAAGTATGTAAGCAAGTTTGCTTTAACAGATGAAGCAATTAAACAGATTGATTCTTTAGAAATAGAATCAAAAAAATTGCAGGATGTTTTTTATAATATAAGATTTGATGAGGGAAAACGTGTTTCGAAAAGTGAGATTCAATTTCAGTATCTTGAGTTTACTACTCTTGGAGATAAAATTAGGGATATTACTGACCTTGAATCTTGTATAGAAAAGTTATTTGACGTTAGACCGGAATATATAGTTCCTTTTGCAGAGACAGTGGAATTTAATAAAGTATTTGGACATGCGGACAAGCTTAAAGGTGTTGACGCGCTTTCTATTTCGAATATTGATATGATATTTGATAATTTATTTATAGACACAGAAAATGACAAATATATATGTATTGATAATGAATGGGTATTTAATTTCCCGGTTCCTGTTGAATTTGTGAAATATAGAATGTTACATTATCTATATACAAAGAATGTATTAAAAATACCTGCAGATTACAAGGAATATGATTTTTTGAAAAAGTTTGGCATAGCACATATTAACTGTATGGAGAAGATGGAAGAAAATTTTCAAGCATATACTATTGGAGATAATAGCAGATACACAGATAAATATATACAAAAAAAAGTCAGTTTAAATGAATTGATAGAGCAAAATAAAATGTTAACAGATAAAAATCATGAGCTGATAGGACAGAATAGGGGGACTGTGGAGATAGAACGTGTTTTTGAGGCATGTAAATATGAAAATAAAAAATTAAATGAATCAATAAAAGACAAGGATGTTCATATTCGTAACCTGGAGGCAATGCTGAAAATACAAGCGCAGGAGAAGGATACCCATATCCGCAATTTGGAAGCAATGCTATACAATGCCAAGCACCCGGTGAAGGTATTTTATAGGGAAAAGAAGCATGCTTTGGGAAAAAAAGTAAGAAAGATATTAACACTTAAAGGATATGGAAAATTGGAATTGCCAAATGAGGAGAAACCTTTAGTGTCAATTATAATACCGGTGTATAATGAATTTGATTATACATATAAGTGTGTACAGTCTATTATTAATAATGTTAAGGGCGTAAGCTATGAGGTGATTATCGGAGACGATGAATCTACAGATATAACAAGAAAAATATCAAAAGTGATAAAGAACATTCGTGTGAATGTGAATGAATCTGATCATGGATTTTTGATGAATTGTAATCGTGCAGCTAAACTTGCTAGAGGAAAATATATTGTATTTCTAAATAATGATACTCTGGTACAGGAAAACTGGCTTGAGAGTCTGGTTACATTGATTGAATCAAGTAATGAAATAGGCCTTGTGGGCTCAAAACTTATCTATCCGGATGGTAAGCTTCAGGAAGCCGGAGGTATTATTTGGAGTGATGGCACCGGATGGAATTATGGAAGAAATCAGGATGCCGGAATGCCGGAGTATAATTATGTTAGGGAATGTGATTATATTTCCGGTGCATCAATTTTGATTAGCAAAGAGCTTTGGAATGAAATTGGTGGTTTTGATGAGAGATTTAAACCGGCATATTGTGAGGACTCTGACCTGGCCTTTGAAGTCAGAAAACGTGGATATAAGGTGATGTATCAGCCAAAATCTGTTGTGATACATTTTGAAGGAGTATCAAATGGAACAGATTTGGATGCCGGATTAAAAAAATATCAGGTAGAAAATAATAAAAAATTTAAAGAAAAATGGCATGATGAACTTCATAATCAATTTAAGGATCCACAGTCACTTTTTTGTGCAAGAGAAAGAAATCATGATAAAAAGGTAATACTATACGTGGATCATTATGTTCCGACATATGATAAGGATGCCGGTTCAAAAACCACATTTGAGTATATAAAGATGTTCCTTTCCAAGGGATACATCATCAAATTTCTTGGAGATAATTTTGCACAAATGGAGCCATATACTTCTGTTTTAGAGCAAATGGGAGTGGAAGTGCTGTATGGTCCATGGTACTCAGATCATATATATGAGTGGATAGAGAACAATAAAGAGCATATTGATTTTGCATATTTGAACAGACCGCACATTTCAGTGAAGTATATTGATTTCTTAAATGAAAAAACGGATATCAAGATAATATATTACGGACATGATTTGCATTTCCTAAGAACTGCCAGAGAGGCCGAAACAACCAGAAATATGGAGTTGATGGGAGATTCCGAGGCGTGGAAGTACAAGGAACTGTCTGTAATGAAAAAAGCATCGGTTTCATATTATCCATCTGAAGTAGAAGAAAAGGCAATACATGAAATTGATCCATCTGTACATGTGAAAGCCATTACAGCATATGTTTTCGATAAGTTTATCGAGAACTATTCATATAATGCAAAGAATAGAGATGGTATCCTATTTGTTGGCGGATTTTCACATCATCCAAATATAGATGGTGTAAAGTGGTTTGTTGAGAATGTCTATAATCTAATCAGAGATAAGCAAAACATACCATTTTATATAGTTGGCTCGAATGCACCGGATGAGATTAAAGCGCTTGATGGAAATGGAATAGTCTTCAAGGGCTTTGTAAGTGATGAAGAGCTGAGTGATATTTATAAAAAATGTAAGATGGTTGTTGTACCACTTAGATATGGCGCAGGAGTAAAAGGCAAGGTCATAGAAGCCATATATAATGGAATACCTATTGTCACAACAAGCGTTGGCGCAGAGGGAATCAAAAATGTGGAGGATGTTGTCTGCGTGGAGGATGAGCCAAAGCAGTTTGCTGAGAAAGTATTGGAATTGTATAATGATGATGAGCAGCTGGAAAGCATGGGAAATAAATCACAGCAATTTGTTAAAGAATATTTCAGCACAGATGCTGTATGGAAGATTATAGAGGAAGATTTTACTTAACGGATAAAAAAGGAGATTTAATATGATTATCACAAAAACCCCATTCAGAATGTCGTTTTTCGGCGGGGGAACGGATATGCAGGAGTTTTTTAGAGAATTCGGTGGAGCTGTTCTTTCTACAACCTTTGACAAATATTGCTATGTAAATGTCAGGCATTTACCGAGATTCTTTGATTATTCTACTGAATTATCGTACTCGAAAACAGAGCGAGTAACAGATATAAGAGATATTCAGCATCCTGCTATCCGCAATGCTATGCAGATGCTTAACATGCATGAAATCAGGCTTACATACGAGGCTGATTTACCGGCTCGTTCAGGATTGGGAACAAGCAGTTCTTTTGCGGTTGGTATGCTTAATGCTTTTTATGCACTTAAAGGAAAGTATGCAGATAAAAGAAAGCTGGCAGATGATGCAATCTATCTTGAAAGGGTACTTTGTAATGAAGCAGGAGGCTGGCAGGATCAGATAGCGGCTTCTTTTGGCGGATTTAATCGTATTAATTTTAATGAATCAGGTTATGAAGTACTTCCGGTGATTATTTCACCGGAACGAAAAGAAGAATTGAACAATAATCTTATGATGTTCTTTACGGGATTTACACGTTTCTCATCAGAGGTTCAGATAGCAAATGCTGCAACTAAGACTGATAAGACGGTACAGCTTAGGGAGATGCTTGCACTGGTCGATGAAGCAGAACATGTTTTGACAGATAAGAGTGTCGAGTTGAGTGAATTCGGAAGATTGCTGGATCATACATGGAAATTAAAGCGACAGACAGGGACAGCTGTGTCTACTAATAGTATAGATGATTTGTACAATATGGGAATGAAGGCAGGAGCCACCGGAGGCAAGCTTCTTGGAGCCGGTGGTGGAGGCTTTTTGGTATTTTATGTGGAGCCGGAGTATCAGGCTTCTGTAAAAGCAGCAATGTCCGAATTGCTCTATGTGCCATTTAAATTTGAAAATGGTGGAACAAGAGTGATCCATTATTCTCCGGAGGACTATAAACCACAGATATAAGAGGAAAGAATTAAAATGAAAGTTGTTATTATGGCAGGAGGAAGAGGTACAAGAATTTCTTCTGTTGCAAGCGATATTCCAAAACCGATGATTAAAATCGATGGGAAGCCGGTGTTAGAGCATGAGATTTTAAATCTTAGAGAACAGGGCTTTACGGATATTATCTTGACAGTCGGGCACCTTGGAAATATTATCACAGATTATTTTGGTGATGGTTCTAAATTTGGAGTAAATATAGAGTATTATATAGAAGAGACCCCATTAGGAAATGCAGGAGCGCTTTTTAAGATTCGTGATAAGCTGACAGATGATTTCCTCTTATTGAATGCAGATGCTGTATTTGATATAGACTTTAGGAGATTTGTGGAATTCCATAAGAGTCATGGAGGGCTTGTTACTCTTTTCACTCATCCAAATAGCCATCCTTATGATAGTGGAATTGTGATTGCAGATGGAAATGGTGTTGTATTGCAGTGGCTTGCTAAAGAGGACGATAGACCGGATTACTATAAAAACAGGGTGAATGCAGGACTGCATGTTATATCTCCTAAAGTGTTGGATATTGATATTTCAACAGAAAAAGTAGATTTAGACAGGCAGATATTAAAGCCTTTAGCAGGCACTGGTAAGATGTATGTCTACGACAGTCCGGAGTATGTGAAGGACATGGGAACACCGGACAGATATGAAAGTGTCTGTCGTGATTTCAGTGAAGGTAAGGTAAAAGCGAGAAATCTTCATAATAAACAAAAGGCTGTTTTCTTGGATAGAGATGGTGTAATAAATAAGTATGTGGGTTTCCTTAGGAATATAGATGATTTTGAGCTACTAGATGGAGTTTCAAAGGCAATCAGAAAGATAAATGAAAGTGGATATCTAGCTATTGTTGTTACCAATCAGCCGGTGATTGCCAGAGGTGAGTTGTCATTTGCGGAATTAACAGAGATACACAATAAGATGGAGACACTTTTGGGAGAAGATGGCGCATATTTGGATGCTATTTATTTTTGCCCACATCATCCGGATAAAGGCTTTGATGGTGAAATACCGGAATTGAAGTTTGACTGTGATTGTAGAAAGCCAAAACCGGGTATGTTAATTAAGGCAGCAAGGGAATTCAATATAGATTTGACAAAATCATGGATGGTAGGCGATAGTGATTCTGATATCATGGCAGGAAAAAATGCGGGATGCTCTACAGTTTTAATTGGGGAAAGCGACGAAAATATGTGTGCGTCTAATCTGCTGGAAGCAGTTGATTATATAATTGGCAGAAAGGATTATAAGAATGGAAGCAATTAAGAAACATAAGAAGACTATTAAAATTGCGATTGTAATTATTGTTGTATTGTTTATCTGTTATCTGATTGGACAAAACATTGTATTGCCTAATAGAATGAGAAGTGCAGGCTATGTAGATGCCGATGGAAATATACCTCAGTATTCTATTCTGCAAAATTTTAATTCATTTTCAATTAAAGGACAAGCACCGGCTGATGTACCGGGAAGTACATCAATTCAGAAAATAGAGTTTACAAAGGATAACGCAGCAATACCTGGTGAATGGCTTGGAAATTGTATATTTATGCTTCCAAATACTTCTTTTGCTAAGGTGATAGATTTAGATAAAAAGAGCACTAAAATAGATTTGGAGTATGGAATTTATCCTGATAAGGTGACTGAAGTAAGTGATGGTGCTGATTTGTATGTTGAAGTGTATGTGGATGGAAAAAGTAAGCCTGTAATACGAGAAAAACTCAAAGCAGAACCAAATGGTGAGCTTAATCGGGCGAAAATTGATATTTCTAAATGTGCAGGGGAAAAAGTATCCATATCTTTTAGTTGTCAGGATGGTGGCAACGGAAATGAGGATGCCGATTGGATGATGATTAAGTATCCGGTTATTGAATAGGAGATGGATAATGAAAAAGGTAGAAAAAATATTTGATGAACTATTTATAAGATATCCGGTGTTGGAGTCATGTCGTACTGACATATGGAATGCTTATGAGATACTTAAAGCATGCTATCAGAATGATGGCAAGCTCTTGATTGCAGGCAATGGTGGCAGCGCTTCGGACTCAGAACATATTGTGGGTGAACTGATGAAAGGCTTTGTAAAACCACGTAAGCTGTCAGGTGAAATTGTGGATAAATTAAAGTCTGCTGATAACGAAATGGGGGGAGAGCTTGCTGAAAAACTTCAGGGTGCAATGCCTGCAATAGCATTAGTAGATCATGTGGCACTTTCCACTGCATATCTGAATGATGTAGATCCTCTTCTGGGATTTGCGCAGCAGATTAATGGTTATGGTAAGGCAGGCGATGTGTTTTTGGCAATATCTACATCAGGCAATTCAAAAAATATCTTGTATGCCTGCACGATTGCTAAGGCAAAGGATGTGAAGGTGATTGGACTTACCGGAAAAGATGGTGGTAAGCTAAAGAAAATGTCTGATGTAGCAATTATTGTTCCGGAGATGGAGACATTTAAGATACAGGAATTGCATCTGCCGGTGTATCATTGTTTGTGTTTGATGTTGGAAGATGAATTTTTTGGATAGAGTATGGATGACGTTTTACTATAATTTTGGTGATTTGTAGTGAGAATATAAAGACGAAAATGAACTTTGAGTATATATAATAAATGGACAGAAGAAGAGAAATTATACTATGATTAATTTTAACATACCACCGTTTATTGGAACGGAAATAGATTATATGAAACAGGCTGTTGAGAATAAAAAAATATGTGGAGATGGACCATTTACGAAAAAATGTAATCGATGGTTTGAAGAACGTTTTAATGCGCAGAAAGTTCTTCTTACTACAAGTGGTACAACGGCTCTTGAGATGGCAACATTACTATGTGATTTGCACGAAGGTGATGAGGTGATTTTACCAAGCTATACATTTTCAAGTACAGCTACATCAGTTGTTTTGACAGGCGCCAAGCTAGTATTTGTTGATATTCGTCCAGATACCATGAATATTGATGAAACAAAAATTGAGGATGCTATTACAGATAAGACAAAGGCGATTATGGTTGTACATTATGCAGGGGTAGCTTGTGAGATGGATACAATCATGGAGATTGCAAAGCGTCATAATCTCAAAGTAATTGAAGATGCTGCTCAAGGTGTTATGAGTACATATAAGGGGAGATATCTTGGAACAATTGGTGATTTTGGATGTTATTCTTTTCATGAAACAAAGAATTATTCTATGGGTGAAGGTGGAGCCTTGGTCATAAATAATCCAGAATATAATGAAAAAGCAGAAATATTAAGAGAAAAAGGTACAAATCGTGCAAAGTTTTTCAGGGGTCAAGTGGATAAGTATACATGGGTTGATTACGGAAGCAGTTATCTTCCGAGTGATTTGAATGCAGCTTATTTATGGGCTCAATTAGAGAAAGCTGATGAGATAAATGCGAACCGTTTACAATCATGGAATAGGTATAATGAGGCATTTAAGAAATTAGAAGAAGAGGGAAAGTTAGAATTACCTACTATTCCAGATGAATGTGTACATAATGCACATATGTATTATGTGAAATTAAAAGATTTAGATGAGAGAACGGATTTTTTATCGTATATGAGAGAAAATGATATTTATAGTGTTTTTCATTACATTCCGCTTCATTCTGCTCCAGCAGGTATTAAATTTGGTGAATTTCGAGGAAAAGATCAATATACAACTTTGGAAAGCGAACGATTAGCGAGATTACCTATGTATTATGGAGTGTCAGAAGAAGACTTAAGTTATGTTATAAAAAAAGTTATTGATTACTTTAATATTTAGGAAAGTGGGAAAGGCAAGAATGGATATTTCAGTTGTTATACCTGTATATGGTTGTAGGGCAGCCATACCAGAGTTATATGATAGATTATGTAAAAGTTTAGAGAAAATTGTTGAAGATTTCGAAATAATACTTGTTGATGATTGTTGTCCACAAAACTCATGGGAAGAGATTGAAAAAGTATGCCAAAAGGATACGAGAGTTGTAGGATTGCGATTATCTAGAAATTTTGGTCAAATAAAAGCAATTACGGCTGGATTGGACCAGTCAAAAGGAGATTGGGTAGTTGTAATGGATTGTGATTTGCAGGATCGACCAGAAGCAATTGGTGACTTGTATAAAAAAGCTCAAGAAGGATATGATGTCGTTTTTGCAAGACGCAAAGATCGTAAGGATACAGCATTAACAAAATTCTTATCAAAATTTTTTTATAAAATATATGATTATTTTACAGATGGTAATTTTGATAATGCGATTTGTAATTTTAGCATATCAAAGCGAATTGTTATTGATAGTTATTGTAGAATGAGAGAACAAAATCGAGCATATACACTATTTATAAAATGGCTTGGATTTAAACAGACAACCATAGATGCAGATGCAGATGCTCGATTTGAAGGAAAATCTTCTTATAATTTTAGGCGAAAGATTAAAATGGCATTTGAATTTATAACGTCACAATCTAATAAGCCTTTGCTTTTTTCTGTAAAGGGAGGATTTGTAATTGCATTGATTTCATTTGTATATATAATATCCTTAATAATAAGAAAATTAGTAATTGGTAATGTGGATATAGGTTGGACGAGTGTTATTGCATCAATATATCTAATTGGTGGAATTTTATTGTGTGCTATAGGTGTTGTTGGTATTTATGTTGGAAATATATTTAATGAGGCAAAGAAGAGACCTCTGTATATTGTAGCAGAACGACTGAATGGTGAAAAAGTAGAAAGGGAGGATTAATAATGATTTTAGTATTTGGAGCAACTGGATATGTGGGGAGATATTTATGCCCATTTTTAAAGGCAAAAGGATACGATGTGCTTGCACTTGGAAGATCTGAAAAGGTGAAAAAGTTTCTTCAAGACAGAAATGTCACATTTCAGTATTGTGATTTGGAGAATGAAAACGCATTTGATGATATTGATGCAACAAATGTAGAGGCAATTGTGGATTTATCAGCGTGTCTTGCAGAGCTGGAAACACCGGTAGAGCAGTTTTTCAAAGTTAATACTTTGGGAGTATATAAAATTTTAGAGTTTGCAAGAAGTAATAACATAAAAAAAGTGATAGTGACTTCATCACATAAAGTATATAACGATATTCATAAAGAAGGAAAGATTTCGGAAGCAGACGGTATATCATTTACAGGAGATCATTCACCATATATAATTTCAAAAATTGCAGCAGAGAATTTTATTGAGTACTATAATAAAGATTTTGGAATGGAAGCGGTTGCACTTCGTTTAACAGGTGTACATGGATATGGTGAAATACTAGGTCATTTAAATGCAGATGGTTCATATGTAAAGAGTACTTTTGAAAAGTTTTTTGAGGCTGCCTTGAACGGTGACCGCATGGAAGTGTGGGGAGACAACACAATAAAAAGGGACCATATTTATATAAAGGATGTTTTGAGTGCAATAGAAGCAGCTATCAGAAGTAAAAACGCTAAAGGAATTTATAATATTGCCACAGGTGTGGGATATTCGCAGTTAGATGAGGCACGTGCCTTGGCAGAAGTTTTTATGACAACAACTAAATCAGAAGTTGTTGAATGTCCTGATAAACCTGGTTTAAGTAGAGGATATATCTATAATATTGATAAAGCTAAGAAAGAATTGGAGTGGACACCTAAATACGTGGATTTAATAGATATGCTTAAAGATTATAAGAAAGAGTGGGAGAGCAAGGAATATCATAATTATCATTATATTCGTGAAGAGGATCGCCCAGTTACATTATAAATATGAATATATTAAGTTTGAAAGAAAATTGCTTTTTTGTTGGAAGGGCTGCAACTGCGATATTTTTGATTTTAAAGTCGGAAAACATGGAAAATAAAGCGATATTGTATCCAGCAAATGTTTGTTATGCGGCTATATATCCTGCTCTATATGCAGGATGTTTACCTGTTTTTTGTGATGTTTGTGTAGATGATGGAAATGTAACATACAAAGAGATTTGTAAATATATTGATCAAGTATCAGCAATTGTAATACCACATATGTACGGAAATCCGGTAAAGGATATAGAAAAAATCAGGGTACTCTGCAAAGAAAAAGATGTGTTATTTATTGAAGATTGTGCATCTGCTATGGGAGCTGAATTGCCTGAGGGATTGTGTGGCTCTTTTGGAGATTATTCTATATTTAGCACAGGATATTCCAAAACAATTGATATTGGAAATGGCGGATTTTTGTTAACGAATCGTTCAATAAAAAAAATGAATGACATTTATGAACAATTGCCAATGTGGAATCAGCAGACCGAAGAAAACGAATCTTTCTTTTCAAAATTGTATCGGTTGATTCGTAATAATAAGAAACAAAACCTTGATCAATATATATGGGATGGGCTAAGGAACAATTTAAGAGATGTTTTTTTATATCGATATCCAGAAATCGGAAGTAAAATTAAAGAGGCTATTTGTGGACTAAGTGAGACTGTTAATCTACGAAGAAGAAAAATGGCATTATATCAGAAACTTATTCAAGAAAATGATATTCTTAGAATATATAAATTCCATGATGGAGCTGTGCCGTGGAGATTTAATTTATTGGTTTCTGAAGATTTTAAACAATATTTTATTGATGAATTGTTGAAACAAAAGGTGCCGGTAAGCGACTGGTATCCAAGTGTGACGCCGATATTCGGAAATCAAGGTAATTATAAAAATACAAAAATAATGGAAAATCAGATTGTTAATTTCCCTTTGTTAATAGATGATGATGAAATTAAAAGAATTTGCGATTGTATCAATCGAATTGCAAATAGAGAAAAGAGATAAAAAATGAAAAAATTAGCGATTATTGGAGCTTCATATTTACAGGAACCATTAATAGAAAAAGCAAAATCTATGGGAATCGAGACGCATGTGTTCGCATGGGCGGCAGGTGATGTGGGAGAAAAGAGTGCAGATTATTTTTATCCTATCAGTATTGTAGAGAAGGATGAAATCTTGAAAAAATGCAGAGAGATTGGTATTGACGGAATATGTACCATAGCATCAGATCTGGCAGTAATTACAGTAAATTATGTGGCAAATAATATGGGGCTTATAGCTAATTCCATGGCATGTACAGAAAAATCTACAAATAAGCATTTAATGAGAGAAGCTTTTGAAAAAAACGGTGACCCATCTCCTAAAAGTATTTTGGTATCTACGATAGATGATTTAAAGGAAATAGAACTGAATTATCCGATAATTGTTAAACCTATAGATAGGTCCGGAAGTCGTGGAATAACGAAGTTGCATGATGTAAAAGGGCTGGCAGAGGCAATTGACGAAGCTAAAGCTCAGGGATTTGAGAAAGAAGCATTAGTAGAGGAGTTTGCTACAGGCCAAGAATATAGTATTGAGTGTGTTTCATGGAAAGGAGATCATCATTTTCTGGCAATGACACACAAGTTTACGACAGGGGCACCACATTTTATAGAGACCGGACATATGGAACCGGCACCAATATCACAGGAACAATTGAAACAGGTAAAAAAAGTTGTCTTTCATGCTCTGGATAGTTTGGAAATCACATATGGAGCGTCGCATACAGAGTTAAAGATTGCTAAGGATGGCACAATTGCATTGATTGAAATCGGTGGCAGAATGGGTGGCGATTTTATCGGAAGCAACCTGGTGCAGCTTTCAACAGGAATTGATTTTGTGAAGGCGGTTATTGATATATCATTAGGAGAAGAACCAGACTTGGCGGTGGGAGACCATGCGGCAGCGGGGGTTAGATTTGTATTTGATCAGAAAGATGTTGATATATTAGAAAAACTCAAAAAAGAACATCCTGAATATATAGTTGATATGGATATTAAACCGGTAGGAGATCATGAAGTGGTTGATAGCTCTACAAGATATGGTTATTGCCTTATGAAAGCAAAAGATTTGGGATATTTATATCCATACTTACCGGATAACGGAGAGGAGTAATAATGAACAAGTCGAAACTTAAGATACTTTTTGCATTGCATCTTATGCTGATGGTTTATTCTATGAGTGGAATATGTAGTAAAATGGCATCACAACAGCATTTTCTTAGTTTTAAATTCTGTTTATTTTATGCTATTATTATTTTCCTCCTAGGATTTTATGCGATAGGCTGGCAGCAGATTATCAAACGACTTCCATTAACTACGGCATTTGCTAACAAAGCGGTAACCGTTGTCTGGGGAATAATATGGGGAGCTGTTTTTTTTCATGAGTCAATTACTGTTGGAAAAGTAATTGGTGCAGCATTAGTGATTGTTGGTGTCGTAATTTATGCTAGAGCTGATGAAGGAGAAGTAAATGAATAAAACTGTATTAATCTATTCCTGTGTACTTCTGGTAGGTGTGTTTGTCAGCGCGATTTCACAGGTTTTACTAAAAAAAGCAGCAATGAAACATTATGAGAATCATTTGAAAGAGTATTTGAATCCAATGGTTATTTTCGCGTATGCAATGTTTGTTGGAACTACATTTCTTTCAATAATTGCCTATAGAGGGATTCCGTTATCTATGGGACCAATATTAGAGGCAACAAGTTATATTTATGTCACGGTATTTGGAGTGAATATTTTTCATGAGAGACTTAATAAAAAGAAAATTACAGCTTTGTTTTTTATAGTTGGCGGAATAATAATATACTCGGTATTAGGATAAGTGATGTATAATGATAATCATCTACATTATTCACTTTATGATAAATTGCAACGTTCTATTTAATGAGCGGCTTGCACGCTATATGTAGTTGAGAGTCATAATTTTTTAATGACATTAATTAGTGATATTTAAGAAGTAATGTGAAAACTATTACCGATTGATTTGACATAAAATTATCAATATCTACAGAAATGTTTAGGAAGGAGAAGGTGGTATCTGAGATATATTAATTGATTACCACAAAAAACACTTGATGGTTGATACAAAGAGAATTGAATGGGCGGATTATTATAAGGCTTTTGCAATATTGTTGGTTGTTATAGGTCATGCTACTGGCCGATTTAATGGATATATTTATCAGTTTCATGTAGCAGCTTTCTTTTTCATCTCAGGGTATTTGTCTCGAATAGATAAAAAATCATATGATCAAATAATAATAATAAAGTTTTTTAATTTAATTTTACCTTATATTTTTTATGGTATATGTGGTCTTACATTATTTGCTATTTTACAGCGTAATCATATATTGCAGTATGTTTCATCTTGGGAATCTATTCCGTCATGGTCTGAGAATATTAGGAATATGTTTCAAGGCTTGTATTGTGATTGGTTGGGTGCAACATGGTTTTTAGTTTCACTATTTGTAGCTTATATTATTGCAAAGATTTGTTTGGTGCTTGATAAGAATAGGGCAGGAGTAGTGTATGTTATAGCGACATTCTTATTATATAAGGTGGGGTATTATTATCATAATACAGGTGTAAATGATTGTTATTTTACAGGTTTTGCTCATTATTTTATTATTCAATTATATTTTTCATTTGGACATTTATATAGAAAATGGGAATATGAAATGAAAAATAAGATTAAGATAGTAGTTCTTCCCATACTAATAGTAATTAATATTGCATCATTTCTGTGGTTTAGAAAGAATGGATTGTCAATGGATCTGGTGTCTACCACTGTTAATACACCGATAGTTGATTTGTTGATGGCTGGTAATGGTATATGTTTTCTTATTAGTATTTCAAAACTGCTTGAATTAATGAATATAAAGAAGATTAAGGCTATATTTGAATATATAGGAAGAAATACATTTGGTATTTTAATATATCATTTCTTTGGATTTAAATTGGCATCACTGATTCTTTCATTGTTTGGAGTGTGCGATTGGAAAATTATTTCAAATCTCTGCCCATCAGCTGAAGTTTCAAATTCATGGTGGTTTATATATTTGATAGTGTCGGTTTCTTTTTCAATATTGGTATGGTACTTGACTACAAAAATATGTTTTATTAAATTTGTGTCTGGACTTGAAAATGTTATGTATAAGAAAATATATAATAAATATGAGGAGATTTTAAAATGAAGAAGAGGGAATATTTAGTATATTTAAGCGTTTTAATATTTGTAGTTTTAATTGTTGTATCTAATATTATGATTCAAGGTATTACATGCAATGATGAAGTACAATTAAGATTAAATTCGCAGCATGGATTATTGTATTTTTTGAAAAAACAGATAATTGAAGAAGATATATATCAGGGAAGAATATTAGGTGCTATAGGAAACATAAAATTTCTTTCTTTTATATCAACTAATTTGTATATTTTCCGTGCTATAGAAGTGGTAATATTATTAATTGCTATTGGACTATTGGGTGTATTTATATGTGAGGTTTTTAATAACAAAAAAATTGGTGTTTTAGGAGCTTTTTTAGCATTAGTTTTCTTGCCGATCACGTTTGAACACTCAGTTCCTAATGCATTTGTAATTGTAGTTTGTCAGCCGCTTATTTTATTGTTATTGTCATTGTTGTTTTATATGAAATTTTTTAAGGTTAACAAAAAACAATATATTATATATAGTTGTTTGTTATTCTTTTGGGCATGTTGTTTATATGAATTTGTGGTTACATATATTTTAATGTTTTTTATTATAACATTCATCAAGAAAGATAAAGCTGAGAATTATGCTATATTATTAAAAAAGTGTATTCCGCATGCTGTTACAGCCATGCTTTATTTGGTGTGCTATATTTTACAAGGGAAAATATTTCCAACGAAGTATGAGGGAACTTCAATAAACATAAGTAATATAAAAGGAATTATGAATGTTTTAAAAATTGAATGGATGTCATCTCTACCTGGATATTATTTGTTTAATAAAAAATATAAATATTTATATAGTATCTATTATTCAAAGAGAGATATGTTAACAGTAACGATAATAATTATATTTGTTATTAGTTTGATAACAATACTTATTAAATTACTTTGGAATGGTTCAATGCAATCTTGGAATTTGAAAAAAAACATTTTGATTATCTTGACAGCAATTGCTTATACAATAATTCCTACAATACCAAATTCACTAACACCACTTTATCAAAATAGTGTTAGTGAATCTTATTTTACGTCAATTCCTGTAAGTTTATTTTTATATTTTTCAGTAGTATTTTTAATAACATGGGGAGTATGGAATTTTGTTGCTAAATTTAAAAAGATGTTTTTTGTTCCTATAGGCATAATATGTTTATTAAGTACATGTATTTATATTACAAATAAAGGAATTGCAGAACGACAGTTTGAAGATTATAAAAGATTTGTTAGTATTGAAGATTTGTTATCATTGGATTTTTGGGAAAACTATCCTAAATTACAGATCCAAGCCCCGAGCTTTTTTGAAACGAGAGATAATTTGGCAATTGAAAGTGGACATTGGACTGATTTTATAGCTTTATATAATAACGGAAATATTCAGGTAGATTCAGATAACGATAATGCAAATTGCTATATTCAGATGCAAAATGATAATTCCTTTTATATGATTTTAGATAATGTAAATTATTATATTTCTAAGGATTATGTTGAAGATAGATTTTTGTTCAAGGATTTATCCGGTACATGTCAAATGGGAGAGAAGAAAAATGTTATATATCAAAATAGGGGGTATGTATTTTATGAAATAGGGATTGAGTAATATTAAAATCTAAATTTTACGATGTGAAATATTTATCTACTTGGAGTTATTATCTTGCTAAAATAGTGTTATAGAAGAGAGATATATTACAAATATCTAATTAGAAATAAAGGACTATGATAATGAAAAAAATATATAAACTTAAAGATTTAGTGGATAAGATTAATAAATTTAGAAATAATCTTGTCATAAGTGATTCAGAAGATATATTATGTAATATTGTATCAGATTGTTTTAAAATACCAAATATCAGAGAATATACATCTGAATTAGGAATGTTGTATAATGATATAAAATTGAATTGGGCATGGTACTGTATTGCAAAAGGAAAGGATGTAGAAAAAGGTATTAATGTAATATACAATTATGTATCTAATGCAGATAGAGCAATGCATTTGTCAAATGAATTTAGAAAAATAATACTTGCACAATCGGTAAAAGCATCATCAGTAATAGCATATATTATTGGAAAAATAGCTCGTGAGGATAGGGATTATACCCATGAAGAACTAATAATTACCAATGCACTATCAAAAATGACAGATTTTGATTTATATAATTTTATTGAATTAGTACAGAATCATGTTGTAAAAATGACTGGTAAAGATGTTATAGAACTATCAGAAATTGATACTGATAATATGGATAGCTTGTATTATACTATGCAGTTATGCGCAGCAAATGGAATATTTGTAGCTGAAAGTGATCTAATAGGTGAGAATCTTGATGATGAGATGCTTGAAGACTGTGATTCGGTGTATGGTGGTATACATTATTTGAAGACAAAATACTGTGATGTGTTATTAAAATATATTGAGGATGTTGAACAGATTATTCCATGTGGAAAAGATATGTTATAATATACTTACTTAAACTTGGAATCATAATATTACACAAGAAAAATTGATGATTATTTGTGGTTGATTTATAAGAAAGAGAGGTGTAATAGATTGAAACAAATACAAGAATTACAACAAATAAAAGGAGATGCCTACGATTATTACATCTCAGGAAGTAAGGACACAGAATTATTTGAAAAAATCTTTTTAGTAGATGAAATTATTGATGAAATTTGTAAACCGGATAAGTATTTTCTTGTAGGAGAAAAGGGATCAGGAAAAACAGCATATTCTGTATACATGTCAAAGAAGTGCTGCAATAATTGTTTTGGTTCGATTTCGCTTGTTGAAAATACATTGTATCATCGATTTATAAATATGAAAAGTCAAAAAGCATTGGAGATATCCAGCTATAAAGATATTTGGATTAATTTGATTTATTTGATATTGGCTGAGAATATCCGCAAGGAGTATGGAGATGAGATTTTTGGCAGTATAAAATATAAGCAGCTTTCGAAAGCTATCGCATCCTTTTATAGCGATGCATTTAAACCGGAGTTTATAAACGCATTTGAATTTATCGATAATTCGACTGCATCTATCAATACCATGATTGAACAAGGAGTGTATAGTGTTGGAGCTAAGAACCAAAAAGCTTCTTCACAGAAATATATTGAGCAGAGTTATCAAGTTAGTTTACTTAAAATACGAGATGGGTTTGAAAAGGCTTTTCAGCAGTTGAAATTAAAACGTACTACTATTTTGTTTGTTGATGGAATTGATGCCAGACCGAGAGATATAGATAATGCGCAGTATTTTGAGTGCCTGACTGGACTTATTAATGCTGTTTTGGAAATGAATCAGTCCTTCTTGAAAGAAAGAAATATCAAAATAATGCTTTTGGTTAGACCGGATATTCTCTATAAGATGCCGGTTCATAATATGAATCAGAAATTACGGAATAATTCGGTGCTTTTAAATTGGGTGACAACGTATAAGAAGTACGTTGAATCCAAGCTTTTTAGGATAGCTGATGATTACTTTATGAAACAGCAGGATAAGGAATATGAGCTGGGAGTGTGTTGGAATAATTATTTTCCATATCAGATTCCGGACAAAAGACGTTTTTCAAAAGGAAAAGATAATCCATTTATTGAGTTTTTAAGGTACTCGCTTTATAAACCTAGGGACATTCTGACGATGCTTAATGAAATGGTTGACGCTACAGATGGAAAAAGTTTCACACATGATGATTTTGAGGATATGCTTTCAAATTATTCTATCTATTTAAAGGGTGAGTTGAAGGATTACATGCTCATTTATATGGATGATTCTGATTATAGTAATTTTATTTTGTTTTTTGATTATTTTCAGGGATGTAAGCAGTTTGATTATAAGACCTTTGAAGAAAAGCATCTAGTATATGTGAAATACTTGAAAGAACTGGGACGCAAGGTACCTCCATATATGGAAACTGCCAGCGAAGCATTGCAATTATTGTATGATACAAATATTATTTGCTATAAGACTGTTGAAAAGAATGCGAATGGAGATAAGCTGACCAAAATGTTTTGGTCGTATAAAGAAAGAAACTATGCAAATATTCAGCCTGAGGTGAAAAAGAATGGCTATTATGCATTCCATTTGGCATATGCAAGAGCTTTCAGATTATAGCAGTATAAGCGAGGTTCAACCCTCACCTAAAATCAATGGTTGAACCTCGTTTTAATTTTATCCACTATATCTATAATTAGCTTATCAAACAACTTTATATCAGAAAATGACAAATAGGAATCAGGGTATTGTTTTTTAATACTGATCCGCTATATTATATAGTGTTTACTGAAAAAATATCAAAATAAAGCGTTTTAATAGAAAAGGAAACACCATGAAATTTATTAAAATTCCTGCATTTGTAATAGTCCTCCTATTGCTCATGCAAATAGCATCAAAGGCATTTATTGCCATTGACAGCAGCGATATTGAAAACATATATGGCTTTTACGCGGAGCCAAAGAACAGCCTTGATATGGTCATGATTGGACCAAGTGAGGTATACACGGGCTATGCACCGGCGTTGGCGTGGGAGGAGTATGGCCTTAAGTCGTGCAATCTTTCAATAGGAGCTGTGCCATGCAATATGTACAAGTCCATCGTCACGGAGATTGTGAAGAGACAGAAGCCGAAGCTTCTTGTAATCAGTGCTGCAGCATTTAGTCAGGGCAATTGGAATCTGACTGATGAGGTTTATCTGAGAAAGTGGATTGACAATATGCCTATGTCACAGAACAAGCTTGACACAGTAAAGACTATTCCCCAAAATATCAATAAGGATGATGAAAAGGTGAAGGATAACATATCGGATACCCTTTATTTTCCATTGGAGAAGTATCATGGCAACTGGAAGGATCCTGAGGCGGTGTATACCTCATTTGTCACTCGTGCCTATATGAGGCTCAGTGGTGGAGGCTATCTGAAGGGCTTTTATTCAAAAACAGGCATCACCGGAGGCCGTGACAATCTGGCAAATATCGGACAGCCTACTAAAGAAGCCTATGTGCTGACTGATGAATGCAGAGCATATCTTAAGGAGCTGCTTTCGTACTGCAATAAGCTTGGCATAGAGCATGTGCTGTTGCTGCAGCCACCTCATGAGACACAGGCAGCTGACAAGTCGGGCCTTGAGCAGATTGAAAGTATAACGAAGGATTATGGATACGATTTTCTTGATCTGAGTACTGATTATGAGAGCATTGCAGGGATAGATGATTCACATGACTTCGCTGATTTTGAGCACCTGAATGCTTATGGTGCCAAAAAGCTTACGGCATATATTGGCAATATGGCTGTGAATCAATATGGGATAAAGTCTGATACGGCAAAATCAGAGCTTTCAAGATGGAAAAAGTCTGTGAAGAGGACTAAAAAAGCTCTGAAAATGGCAAGAGAATATACTGACAGAAGAGAGGCACAGGTGGTTGGAGAGTATGAGGCAGCCAAATAAGTGAAGCTGCCGGGAAATTAAGCGTTGCAGAATGGTATTATTTAGTGGCATTTGATTCGGGCTTATTATATGTGCATAAAATTTGCCTGTTAGAATGTTGAGGATAAGATATCATATGTTATAATATACTTACATAAACTTGGAATCATAATAGTGCGATAAAAAAGAATATGGTAAACGTCAAATCATATGCAAGAGCTTTCATATTATAGCAGTATAAGCGAGGTTCAACTCTCACCTAAAATCAATGGTTGAACCTCGTTTTAATTTTATCCACTATATCTATAATTAGCTTATCATGTAATAACCATAACATGATAATGTATACTATGAAACCAACAGCAATCATAGAGAATGTATATAATACTCCAATCGGCATGAGGTAATCTAATATTAATAGTATAATGAGCATTATAATACCGGATACAAGATATTTAGGCATGAGACTGATTATTTTAATCGGTGACAGCTCTTTGCGTGCATACCACATCTGAAGTATGGTTATTAGCAGTTCTGACAAAATAGACGCTATAGCAGCACCATACGACATGTAGTGTGGGATTAATATTAGATTGAGAATAAAATTGCAGACTGCACCACAGCATACAGAGCGAGTCAGATATTTTTCCTGCTTTGTAGTCAGAAAATATTGTATTCCTATCACATTGCTTATACCAATTATTGGAATCAGAAAAGCTAAGATCATTAATAAATAAGGAACTTTTTCGTATCCGTCACCATAGAACCATGGTGAGAAATTGCGCGATATGCCAATGAGTCCAAAGCATAGCGGTAAGCCTATAAACCATACAAATCTAAAGCTCTTATATAGCAGCTCGCGAATTTCATTATATTTGTGTTCGCTAAAATAATTCCCTATTCGTGGTATCATAACAGTGCCTAGTGCTGTGACTACCATAAGAGTCATGCGTGATATTTTTGTGGCTTGGTCATAGTATCCGTTTTCAGCTGTTGAACCGGTAAGTTGTGTAAGCATAGTTTTGTCCATAGCAGTATATATTGTTGTAGCTATGGTAGGAATAAAAAGTAAGAAAGTTGGCTTTAAGTGCTTTAGTGGGTGTAGCTGATTTAATCTGGGTGCATTGATATATTGTGGCAGATAAAACCATAATGAGATATTTGACAATAGCTCAATTCCGTATACACCAATAATATATAGCAGCAAATCATTACGACTGCGTATAAAAATAAAGATGAAAGCAATATTGATTATACGAAATAATACATTACGGGCTGTTACCTTACCGAATTCCTCCATACCTTGAAATAGCCAGGTTATGTCAGCCGCTACATTGATTATGCATACAAGCTGTACAAGCAGGATGTCAACATATTTATGATATATGAAAATAAAAAAAATGTATGCTGCGAGACATATGATACTGCTAATAAAGCTAAGTGTCTCGATATCCCAAAAGACAGTGGATCGCTTCGTTTTGTCATGTTGCAGATAAGAGATTTCCCTGTTTCCGTAATTTACTGTTCCCATTGCAGCAAACATGATAAAGTACGAGACCAGCGATGCAGTAAAACTATACAGGCCGATTCCATCTGCTCTTAGTATACGGGATAGATAGGGCGTGGTTATCAGTGGCGTAATCATGGTGAGTATCTGGTAGCTCACATTATATATGTAGTTTAATTTTATACTTTTATAATTTTGTCTCTTTTTTTTCATAATATATATCATATCACATATTGACTTATTTTGGCTATGCAGTTATTATATAAAAATCGCAAATTAACATTACTATCAATTTACACGTATAAATTATGACAGGGGCTAAAGCTTGTCACATAGGTGGAGAAATGGATAATATTATAATACGAAGCAGGAAAGAGGAGTTTAAGGAGCTTGTTTTATACACGGTTTTTGGCAATATGACCTTTGTGATCAGCATAGGTGCATATGCCATTTTTAATGTATTCTTTGGTATCAATGAGCTGATTGCGAACGCGCTGGCATGGGTGTTTGCTGTTCTTTTTTCATATGTTACCAACAAGAAGTGGGTGTTTAAGGTTGCAACGCCGACAAAGACGGCATTTTTAGTACAGATGTTTGCTTTTTTCAGTGGCAGATTCATCACGCTGGTTATTGAAGAGACGATTATCTTTATTTTTATTACGCTTCTTGACTATCCCAGCATGTGGGTGAAGCTGACAGCACAGGTGGTTGTGGTTGTGCTCAACTATGTGATAAGCAAGCTGTTTGTTTTCAAAAATCGCTAAATGTGGTATATTTAATAAAATAATAAGAACTATAATAGTGTATGTATGGTATAATAAAGCGTAAATTTAAATGCAGTTTATGAGAAGTTAATTTACATAGGGATATAGAAGCTGCTTTTTGCAGTGTGGGACAGAAGGAGAAAATCCTGTATGAGTAATAGACTTGACATGAAAAAAGATACAAATAATCGAAAAGACAAAACAAAATACGATGGTCCGGAGAAGCCGGACGCATACATGGGCAATGACAAGCAATGGGTTTTCAGGGCATTGGTTCTTGCTTTTATTGATATGTGCATCATTGCAATCTCATTCTTTTTCGCTTTGATGATCAGGTTTGAGTTTTCATATTCACATATTCCACTCTCATTTTTGGAGGGTTATCTGCACATTGTGCCATTGTTTATGGTGATTTCACTTGTGGTGTTTTATATTTTCAGGCTTTACCACAGTATATGGCGCTTTGCGAGCATCAATGAATTTATGCATATTATTGGTGCCTTTCTGGTGCTTACAGTTGTGAGCGTTACTATTCATGAGGTTTATGAGATCAAGATGCCGTATGCCTTCTGGATTATCGGACTGATGCTCAGCTTTGCACTTTGTACAGCGTGCCGTTTTGCGTATAGATTTATCAGGACAGGTCAGAAGATGCTTGAGCAGAGAGGCTCCGCAAACGGTGATGAGAAGGTCATGATTATAGGAGCCGGAAATGCGGGAAGGATGCTTATCAGGGAGCTTATCATGAGCTCACATCTGCACACAAAGGCCTGCTGTATCATAGATGACAATCCGGCGAAGCTGGGGCGCTTTATAGACGGCGTGCCTATTGTCGGCAACCGAAATGATATTCCGGAGATGGTTGAGAAGTATGATATCACGAAAATTGTGTATGCTGTACCTTCTACATCCGGTAAGGACAGGAAGGATATACTCAATATTTGTAAGGACACAGGCTGTGATGTGTCTGTGGTTCCGGGAATCTATCAGATGGTGGACGGAAGAGTGTCGGTTTCCAATCTGCGTCCGGTAAGCATTGAGGATTTGCTTGGAAGAGATCCGGTTGTTGTGGATAATGACGGTATTCATTCATTTTTACAGGGCAAGGTGGTCATGGTCACAGGTGGCGGTGGCTCAATCGGTAGTGAGCTTTGCCGTCAGATAGCAAGGGAGGATCCGAAGCTTCTTATCATTTTTGATATTTACGAGAATAATGCATATGATATACAGCAGGAGCTGAAGCGCAAATATCCTTATGTAAAGGTGGAGACGCTGATTGGCTCGGTGCGCAATACTAACAGGCTGCACTATGTATTCCAGACATATCACCCTGAGATTATTTATCATGCGGCTGCACATAAGCATGTACCGCTGATGGAGGAAAGCCCGAATGAGGCAATAAAAAACAATGTGCTTGGCACATTAAAGCTCTCAAGGATTGCAGCAGAGTACCATGTGAAGAAGTTCGTGCTTATCTCTACGGATAAGGCGGTTAATCCAACCAATATCATGGGTGCATCAAAGCGTCTGTGTGAGATGGTTATACAGATGATGAACAGGCAGACGGAGACTGATTTTGTCGCTGTGCGTTTTGGAAACGTGCTTGGCAGCAATGGTAGTGTCATCCCGCTGTTTAAGAAGCAGATAGAGGATGGCGGTCCTGTTACGGTGACGGACAAGCGTATTATCAGGTATTTTATGACAATTCCGGAGGCTGTGGCGCTTGTACTGCAGGCAGGGCTCTATGCTCACGGAGGCGAGATTTTCGTGCTTGACATGGGCGAGCCGGTCAAGATTGATGATATGGCTAGGAACCTTATCAGGCTTTCAGGACTGGAGCCGGATGTGGATATTCAGATTGTATACACAGGCCTGCGTCCGGGCGAGAAGCTCTACGAGGAGATGCTGATGAGCGAGGAAGGCCTCAAGGAGACTCCGAACAAGCTGATTCATGTGGGTGAGCCTATTGAGATGGATGATGAGCTCTTTGAGAAGCAGCTTGAGATGCTCGAGAAGGCATGCACCTCAGAAGCAAAGGATATCAAGCAGATAGTGGCATCTGTGGTAAAGACATATCATCCTGACCTGGAGGACTAAATATTTTTTGAAGCTCATAATATAGACTGTAAAAGCCGGATGTTTGGCATATTTTATGCCGGAAGCGAGGAACATAACTATGGAAAAGAGACAGATTTCATTTTCACCACCTGATATAACAGAGGCAGAGGTGTCAGCTGTTGCTGATGCACTGCGAAGCGGTTGGATTACAACAGGTCCAAGAACCAAGGAGTTTGAGAAGAGGATTGCTAAGCTATGCGGCACGGATAAGGCTGTAGCTCTTGGCTCTGCTACTGCGTGTCTTGAGTCGATACTCAGATTCCTGGGAATAGGTGCAGGTGATGAGGTCATCACAAGTGCATACACATATACTGCATCTGCAAGCCCTGCTGTGCATGTGGGGGCAGCACTTAAGTTTATAGACGTAGCACCTGATTCATTTGAGATGGATTACGATGCCCTGGAAGCTGCTATTACAGAAAAGACAAAGGTTATCGTGCCGGTTGATATTGCAGGTGTGCCTTGCGACTATGACAGGATTTTTGATATTGTGGAGAGAAAGAAGGCTCTTTTTCATCCGTCAAACGATGTGCAGATGGCAATCGGACGTGTGATTGTGGCGGCTGACTCAGCTCATGCTTTTGGTGCTTCTTACATGAGAGCAGGTGAGCGGATTATGTGTGGCAATATAGCTGATTTTACAAGCTTTTCATTCCATGCGGTCAAGAATCTGACCACCGCAGAGGGAGGAGCACTCACCTGGAAACCTATAGAGGGCTTTGATGACGAGTATATTTACAAGCAGTTTATGCTGCTTTCACTCCACGGACAGACAAAGGATGCTTTGCACAAGAATGGTCTGGGCAACTGGGAGTACGATATTGTGGCTCCTTCGTATAAGTGCAATATGACTGATATCCAGGCGGCTATTGGTCTGGTACAGCTTGACAGATATGAGGGGCTTCTCAAGAGGCGCCGTGATATTATAGAGCGCTATGAAGAGGCATTTAAGCCGCTTGGTCTCTTTACTGTGCCTCATTTTACAGACAGGCATACATCGAGCGGACATCTGTATCTGCTTCGCATACCGGGCATCGGCGTGGACAGGCGCAATGCGCTTATAGTGCAGATGGCGGAGCGAGGTATCGCCACAAATGTGCATTACAAGCCGCTTCCGATGATGACAGCATATAAGAATATGGGCTTTGATATAGCTGATTTTCCAAATGCTTATCATCAGTATGAGAATGAGATTACACTTCCTCTTAACACAAAGCTTAGCGATGAGGATGTGGAGTATATAATTAATAATTTATTGGAGATTTTACATGAGTAGATGGAGAACATGGGGAGAGATTCCTGCATTCATGAAAAATGATTTTACACTTAAATATTACAGGCATCTGAGCAGAAAGAGGACAAGCATGGTATTTAAACGCATTTTTGATGTGATTATGTCCGCTGTTCTTCTTGTGCTGCTTTCGCCTGTTATACTGGTCCTTGCTGTCTGGATAAAGGTAGATAGCAGAGGACCTGTTTTTTTCAGACAGGAGCGCATCACCCAGTATGGCAGAAAGTTTCGCATATTCAAGTTCAGAACTATGGTGAATGATGCTGACAAAAAGGGTTCACTCGTGACTGTCGGTGGGGATTCAAGAATCACAAGAGTCGGTGCTGTCATCAGAAAGTACAGGCTTGATGAGATTCCGCAGCTTATAAATGTGCTATGTGGTGATATGAGCTTTGTTGGCACAAGACCTGAGGTGGAGAAGTATGTCATGGCATATACACCTGCGATGATGGCGACACTTCTGATGCCTGCCGGAATCACAAGTGAGGCAAGCATCAGGTATAAGGATGAGGACAGGCTTCTGGAGGCTGCAGATGATGTGGATTACACATATATCCACAAGGTGCTGCCGGGCAAGATGAGGTACAATCTTAAGTATCTTAAGAGATTTTCGCTGATAAATGATATTAAATTATGTTTTGATACAGTTCTAGCGGTGCTTTGGTGAAGATTGGTAAAGAAAGGGTATCATTTTTATGAGTAAGATTGCTATTATTGAAAATGCTATAGGTTTGAACGGAGAAAAAGGCTATTCTAGATTTAGATTTTTGCCTAAATTTTTGGCTGAGAACTATGGATATGATGTTGAATTAATAACAAGTACATTCCAGCATTGGGAGAAAAAACAACGTAATGTCAGTGAAACATTAAAGAGACAGAGTATAGAAAGATATAAAACTACACTTATCCCAGAGCCGGGATATAAAAAGAATGTTGATCTTAAAAGAATATACAGTCATTGGGTTTTTGCAGATAATGTCATAAAACATTTAAAGAAAAATAAATATGATTTAATTTACTGTACTATTCCGGACAACAGATTGACGGCGAAAGTTGCAGAATATGCACACGCAAATGGAATAAAGATGATAGTTGATGTAGAGGATTTATGGCCGGAAGCTATGCAGATGGCTATACATTTGCCTAAGCTTATAGATATGGTCGTATATGCCCCGTTTAGATACTATGCAAAAAAAGCATATACCAATGCAGATGCATTTGTTGGAACATCTGATGAGTACAGGGATGTGCCACTGAAAAAATATAAAGTAAAAAGAAGTATTGCAAAGACTGTATATGTTGGATGTGATATTGATGAATTTGATAATGGGGTAATAGAAAATTCAGATAGCATTATAAAGAATGATGGCGAGTTTTGGATTACTTATTCAGGAACTCTTGGTGCAAGCTATGATATCAGCACTTTAATTGAAGCAATAGCGATTGTTCAAAAAGAATATCCAAATATCAGGGTAAAGATACTGGGCGGTGGACCGGATGAACAAAAGTTGAAAGAATTATCGAGAAACTTGCGTGCTAATGTGGATTTTGTTGGATATATGCCTTATCCACGGATGGCGGCATATCTAAGCAAGTCTGATATTGTAATCAATTCATTTGTTAGAAAAGCACCGCAAAGCATTGTGAATAAAATAGGGGATTATTTATCTGCGGGTAAGCCTATGATTAATACATGCTCTAGTCCGGAGCTTCGTGAGAAGGTAAAGAAGGACGGAACTGGGTGCAATGTGTTGGCAGAGGATAGGGATAAGCTTGCAACTTTGATAAAGAAGATGTATAAAAATCCTAAGAAATTACAGGTTATGGGTGAAAATGCCAGAAGAATTGCTGAAGCAGAATTTGATAGAAAAGAATCATATAAGGTCATTGAACAGTGCATATCTGCGTTATTGAATGATGTTAGATAGGTGTTAAATATGTTTTATAGTATTATTATGCCGGTGTATAATGGCGGAAAATATTTAGAGAAGGCTTTGGAGAGTGTTTGTGCACAATCTTTTGCTGATTGGGAGTGCTTAGTTATTGATGATTGTTCTACAGATGACACTGCATCAATTTTAAATGGATTTTGTGCTAAAGATAGTCGGATACATGTGTATAGGCAGGAAACTAATAAAGGTGTTAGTGCTGCGAGAAATAAAGGTATACAATGTGCTGTCGGAGAGTATATCTGGTTTATGGATGCAGATGATACTATTGAAAGTGATATGTTAGAGATTATTTATAAAAAGCTGGCTAATCATCCGTCAAAGCTTACTGTGTTTGGATTAGTGGAAGAATATCTTGATGCTGATGGCAGAGAATTATATTGTAAAAAAAGGATACCTTGTAATCTGTATTGTAATTCTAAGGCTGCAGTCAGGAAGCAGATACTGGAATTGGAAAAAAATACTTTGTATGGTTATCCATGGAATAAAATGTATGAAACAAATTACCTTAAAAAATTGGGGTTGATGTTTGAAGATTATAATAGTGCAAAATTTATAGAAGATATTTTATTTAATATCAATTATTGTATGGACATAGATAGTTTGCTTTTGATAGGAATAGCACCATATCATTATGCAAAGAGAGCAAATCAAAGCCTGACGAATGAATATGTACAGGATTATTATAAGTTCCATAGAAAGAGAATTTTAAAATTATGGGAGCAGCAAAAGTATTGGAACAATGACTCATTGGACACAAGGGAGGTGTTGGGAGCATTATTTGCCAGATATATTCTTTCTGCTCTTATGAGAAACTATGATAAAAAGGCAAAAATGACATTAGGTAAAAGATGTGATTTCTGCAGCAAAATTTTTAATGACGATTTGTTTGACGAGCTTGTACCATATGGAAAGTCAGATGATAGCACTGCATTAAAAATTGCAATTAGGATTTTAAATTCAAAAAACATATTATTGTGCGTTGTCTTTTCATGGATAGTTTATATTATCAAAAATAAATTACCGGTGTTTTATAATAGAATAAAATCACAGAGATAGAGCGGGGAGAGTTAATGTTAGATGAAAGAGAAACAATTTTAGTCTATGGTATGACAGATAATCCGGGTGGAATAGAGACATATTTACTTTATTTGATGAATAACATGAAAACGTTGAAATTCGATTTTGTTACAGACTTTCATGCTGTTGCATATGAAGCTGAAATAAAAGAAAGCGGTGCCAAAATTCATTATATCCCGGCAAAAAGCAAAGGGCTATTTAAGCAGTGGCTATGTTTTATAAATATATTAAAAAAGAATCCGCAATATCATACAGTTTATTTTAATATATTGAATGCCGGGTCAGCACTTACGATGATTATTCCGTGGCTGATGAGGAAAAAAATCGTTATTCACAGTCATAATGCATCCGCAGATAATATTTGGATACATAGAGTTTTTAGACCGCTATTAAATATTATGGGAGACAAATTTCTGGCATGCTCAAATCTTGCCGGAGAATTTATGTTTGGTAAAGCGATAATTAAGAAGAATAAACTGGTGACAATACCTAATGCTATTGATTCACAGAAATTTGATTATTCACAGGAAACCAGAAATATGGTTCGTAAGGAACTGGAAATAGAAGACAAGTTTGTTTTGTGCCATGTTGGAAGGATTGTTGCGCAAAAAAATCCAAAAGGTGTAATTGATATTTTGGACGAATGTGTTAGAGTTGATAAGTCATGCGTTCTTTTGTATGTTGGAACAGGCGACATGGATAAGGATATAAAGCGATACGTCAGTGAAAAGGGGCTTTCTTCTTATGTGAGATTTCTAGGGGTACGAGATGACGTTTATAACTTGATGCAAGCTGCAGACTGCTTTATTTTACCTTCATTTTATGAGGGTTTACCTATTGTGGCAATAGAAGCCCAGGCAGCTGGATTACCATGCTTTTTATCAAGTAATATAAGTCCTGAAACAAAAATTACGGATTTAGTTACATTTTTGCAATTGTCTAATGTTAAAGAATGGAGAGATTGTATTGTTTCTTCTAAAAACTTTAATAGAAAATCAGTCAGAAATCTTATTGTTGAAGCTGGGTATGATATAGGACATCAGCGAAGGAATTTATTAAAACTTGATGAAATACTGAGGTAAAGTTTAAATGAAAAGATATTGTATTGTTGAAAAACAACTTTTAGAGCATCATGCAGGGGCAAAAGCAAGAACGGATATTGCTGCAATTCTGATATCCGATGGCTGGAGTGCATTAAGTGTGCAGCCAATTAGAAAGAGAGAGAACGTAAGTTATATTGAAAGATTGAAAATGTGTGTTTGTGTTTTAAAAGATTGGAGTAGCATAGCAAGGAAAATGTTGTTGCCGGATGATGAACAAAAATGCTTATTAATTCAATATCCTTTAGATATGTATCCTAAGGTTGCAATGCTCTCACTTAGATATATAAAGAAAATACACGATAATGGAGTTAAGATTGGCTTTTTAATACATGATATAGAGAGTCTGCGGACAGATAATGAAAATGAAAAAAAATGGTATAAAGAATCAGAAAGTGAATTTTTTAAATTAGCAGATTTTATTATTGCACATAATCAGAAAATGATTGGATATCTTGAGAATCAAGGGGTTCAATGTAAAATGTATGCTATTGAGTTATTTGATTATTTGTTGGACGAGTCTCTTGAATTTGATGATAATGATAGCGATGGTATTGTTATTGCAGGTAATCTGTCAAAAGATAAAGCCGGATATCTGTATAAAATTAAAGATTTAGACACAAAATTTGTATTATATGGACCAAATGTCTTGGTAGATGAGCTTGGAAATAATATGGTTTATAAGGGGTCATTTCCGCCTGAACAGCTTCCAGGTGTTATAAGTGGAAAATTTGGGCTTGTATGGGATGGAAATAGTACTGATAAATGTAGCGGAAGCTTCGGAGAATATATGAAGTACAATAATCCTCATAAAACTTCACTTTATTTAGCTTGTAATATTCCTGTTATAGTTTGGAAAAAAGCCGCAATTGCAGAGTTCGTTAAAAAAAATAATGTAGGTATCTGTATAGATGATTTGTCAGAAATACAAAGCATTATAACAGCAATGTCTGAAAATGAGTACGCAGAAATGAAGCATAATGCAAGAAAAATAGGTGCAAAGCTTAGGAAAGGAGAGATGTTTAAAAAAATATTAAGGAACAAAAACTTTTCAAATGCATGTTAATGTGGTAAAATCGGTATAGTTAACATTAATAGGCTTATTACTAGCTGACACAGGAGGTTAATATAAATGGATTTTAGAGCGGAGTACGAGAAATGGTGTACAGACCCATATTTTGATGAGGCTACAAAGGCAGAGCTTAAGGCTATCGCAGGTGATGATAAGGAGATAGAGGACAGATTCTATCGCACACTTGAGTTTGGTACAGCAGGTCTTCGCGGTGTAATAGGAGCCGGCACCAACAGGATGAATATATACACAGTCCGTCAGGCTACACAGGGATTGGCTAATTACATACTTTCTCAGGGAGAGGACGCAGTAAAAAGAGGCGTTGCAATCGCACATGACTCACGTAATATGCATGATGAGTTCACAGATGCCACAGCACTCTGTCTTGCAGCTAACGGAATCAAGACATATGTATTCCCACAGCTCGCACCTGTTCCGGAGCTTTCATACGCAGTAAGGACACTCGGTACAATAGCCGGTGTTGTTATCACAGCAAGCCACAATCCTCGTGAGTACAATGGATACAAGGTATACTGGGAGGATGGTGCACAGGTTACTCCACCTCATGATACAAGCATCATGGCTGAGGTGGCAAAGGTTACATCGTTTGACCAGGTAAAGACCATGGACAAGGCTGCTGCTATTGAGGCTGGTCTTTACAATGTCATCTCTGATGAGGTTGAGGAGGGATATTTCGGAGAACTCCGCAAGCTTTCTATCCATCCGGAGATTATCAAGGCTATGGCAAAGGATATCAAGATCGTTTACACACCACTCCACGGCACAGGTCTTCGCCCTGTACAGAGAGTGCTTAAGGATATGGGCTTTGAGAATGTATACATTGAGCCAAGCCAGGCAGTGCCTGATGGTAATTTCCCTACATGTCCTTATCCAAACCCTGAGAATCCTGATGCATGGAAGCTTGCACTTGAGCTGGCAAAGGAAAAGGATGCTGATATTGTTTTAGCAACTGACCCTGATGCCGACAGACTCGGTGTATACTGCAAGGATACAAAGACAGGTGAGTATGTGACATTTACAGGAAATATGTCAGCTATGCTTATCGGTGAGTACATTTTAAGCCAGAAGAGCGCCAATGGTACTCTGCCTGAGAATCCTGCATTTGTTGAGTCAATTGTTTCAACAGATATGGGTAAGGCAATTGCGGCAGCATATGGTGTAAAGCATATTGAGGTTTTAACAGGCTTCAAGTATATCGGTGAGCAGATGCTCAAATTTGAAAAGACCGGCTGCAACAACTATGTATTCGGTATGGAGGAGAGCTACGGATGTCTGCCGGGCACATATGCAAGGGACAAGGATGCTCCTGCAGCAGTTTGTATGCTGTGTGAGGTAGCTGCCTTCTACAAGTCACAGGGCAAGACACTCTGGGATGGCATGATTGACATGTACGAGAAGTATGGCTACTATAGAGAGGGCATTTCCACAATGACCTTAAAGGGTATTGATGGTGCCGCACAGATAAATGAGATTATGACAAAGGCACGTGCTGCTGAGCCAAAGAAGTTTGGTGATTATCAGGTGCTTGCTATCCGTGATTACAAGAATGACACAAGAAAAGATATGACAACAGGAAAGGTTGAGCCGACAGGTCTTCCTTCTTCTAATGTACTTTACTACGAACTTAACGATAACGCTTGGTGCTGTGTACGCCCTTCTGGTACAGAGCCTAAGATTAAATTCTATTTCGGAGTTAAAGGAGCGTCTCTTGAAGATTCACAGGCTAAGCTTGATGCTTTGTCAGTTGAGGTTCTCGGACAGTTTGAATAAGGACTATGATGAAAATATACATTTGCCCGGATTGTGGCTGGATACGGATGGTTTCAAGAAGGAAAGAAGTTGAATGCTTCAAGTGTGGCAGGCCGCAGATGCGTCTGACGAATCTGGAGTTTGGAAAGTATACCAATATGTCAGAGAAGGAACGTCAGGACTACGCAGAAGCGTGGCTTTACATTCATAGGAAAAAGGAAAAATAACATGGCAAAGAAGAGAAAAAGAAAAAAAGGTCGCAAGAAGATAATCTTATTTGTTTTTGAAATATTATTATTACTTGTTGTTTTAGGGGTTCTTGCAATCTATAATAGTACGATTGGGAAGATAGATTTTAAAGAGGAACTTACTAATAGCGAAGCAGGTGTTAATGAGGACATTAAAGATGAAACAGTTCAAACTATGCATGGTTATCTTAACGTAGCATTATTTGGATTGGATAACAGAAGCACAGGAAAATATAATACAGGAAATTCGGATACTATTATAATTGCGAGTCTTAATTACGATACTAATGAAGTTCAACTTGTTTCAATCTACAGAGATACTTATTTGTCGATAGGTAAAGGTAAATATGCAAAAGCAAATGCGGCATTTGCAAATGGGGGTGTGGAGCAAGCTGTTCAAATGGTTAATTCAAATCTGGATCTTGATATAACTAAGTATGTTTGTGTGGATTGGAAAGCATTAATAGAGGTCATAGATAAACTTGGCGGTCTTGATTTGGAGGTTACATCTCAGGAAGCAAGAGAAATAAATAACTTTATTGATGAGACCGCAGAATCAACAGGAAATAAGGCAAAACATTTGAAAGGTGGTGGAAATCTTCATTTGGATGGTGTTCAGGCTGTTACATATGCTAGAATACGTTCGACGGCTGGAGATGATTTCCTTAGAGCTTCAAGGCAACGAATTGTGTTGCAGGCTATGCTTGAGAAAGCGAAAAATGCTGATATAGCTACGCTTACATCTATGTGTTCGGCAATGATGGATGATATTAGTACGAATTTTACAGTACCGGAGATGGCATCATTGGCAAAAAATGTTATGAGCTATAATATCAAGTCTACAACAGGATTTCCGTATGAACTTACCACTATGACACTTTCAAGTACAGGGTCTACAGTTATTCCGATTGATTTGGAAACAAATGTTTCTGAGTTACACAAGTATTTATTCAATGATGAATCATATTCAACATCTGACACTGTTCAGTTGATTAGCTCCAATATATCTAAAAAAACGGGTGTCACGGAAAAAACTGCTACAATAGACTTATCTGATTATAATGAGACTGTAGGTACTGATGGAACTGAAGGAACAAAGCAACAAAATAAGAATAAAAAACAACAGAGTACAGAAAATAGTGACAATCTTGAGAATTCAAATCAGGATAAAAATAGTAAATTACAAAAATAGTATTTTGAGACCAATCATTTGATTGGTCTCAAATGTTAATCAGAAAAGAACAAGGGAGAATTTATGAAAACAGAAATTAAAGAAAAAATCACAGCAACCAATCAGAAATACTTAAAGAAATTCTTAACAGAGGAAGCCCCGGCTAAGCTTGAGAGCCAGCTTGAGCACATGGACTGGTCATACCTTGATATGATTCACAACAAGGAGCAGCAGAGAGGTACATTTTCACCGCTTGCTGCTATGGAACTTTCAGAGATAGAGGCAAATAAGGACAAATACCTTGCAACAGGTCTTGATGCTGTCAAGAATGGCAAGGTCGGTGCAATTCTTCTTGCCGGTGGACAGGGTACACGTCTTGGCTTTGACAAGGCTAAGGGTATGTTCAATATCGGAAAGACAAAGGAACTCTACATCTTTGAGCAGCTTGTCGCAAACCTCAAGAAGGTTACAAATCAGACCGGTACATGGGTGCCTCTGTATGTTATGACAAGCGAGATAAATGATAGCATGACAAGAGAGTTCTTTGAAGAGCACGACTATTTTGGATACAACAAGGACTATGTGAAGTTTTTCGTGCAGGAGATGGTTCCGGCAGTTGATTTTGACGGCAATCTGCTCATGAAGTCTGAGGATTCACTTGCCATGTCACCAAACGGAAACGGTGGATGGTTCAAGTCACTCATCAATGCCGGTCTTGACAAGGATTTGAAGGACAAGGGTGTTGAGTGGCTCAATGTATTTGGTGTAGACAATGTGCTTCAGCAGATTGCAGATCCTGTATTTGTAGGTGCTATAATCGAGTCCGGCTGTGTCAGCGGCTCTAAGGTGGTCAGAAAATGTGATCCATATGAGAGAGTTGGTGCTATGTGTCTTGAGAATGGCAAGCCTTCGATTGTTGAGTATTACGAGCTTACTCCTGAGATGGCAGAGGCAAAGAACGAGAATGGTTCATTGCAGTATGGCTTTGGTGTTATCTTAAACTATTTATTCCGCGTGGACAAGCTCATGGCTATCGCAGAAAAGAGCCTTCCACTTCATGTGGTAGAGAAGAAGGTACCTTACATTGATGAGAATGGTACAGAGCATAAGCCTGAGACTCCGAATGCATACAAGTTCGAGACGCTCATCCTCGATATGGTATACATGATGGACAATAGCCTGCCATTTGAGGTAGACAGAGAGAAGGAGTTTGCACCTGTAAAGAATGCGACAGGTACAGATTCGGTTGAAACAGCGAGAGCTCTTCTTGAGAAGAACGGAATTGAAATTTAATATATGATTTATGGTAACTGTTCATTGGCAGGGATGTATTGATATTCTGCAATTCTATTTATCGCAGATTTAGAGGTGCATCTGCCGATGAGCGGTTATTTTTATTTTTATAATCGCATAGTGGCCTGCAATGGGGAACATAGGCTATAAATAGTTAACTGATTTATGAAAAAATAAATAATCCCGTCACAAATTAAACACAGATTGACAGTATACTTCTAATTGTAAACGAAAGGAGAAACTATTATGGATAACAATTATAGAAATATGAATGATACAAATAATACTAACAGTACAAATAACACAAATAACAATACAAATAATGTAAATTTCACAATGTCGGGTAATCCTTACAATCCGGATGAGTCACAGAAGGCTGCACAGACTAATAATACATCAGCTGAAAGCTATTCACAGAGCTACAATCCATATTCGCAGGCTTCTACAGCAGGACAGCCAAATGCAAATCAGTCATATGCAAACCAGCCTTATTCTAATCAGTCGTATAATTCAGGCACAAATAATAATGCATATTGCGGCACATCAGCAGGTTCGACAGACAATTCATATAGCAGGATGAATATGAATGGTCAGGCATACCAGCAGACTGCAAAGCCTAAGAAACAGAGAGCACCTAGAAAGCCTGGTGCATTTGGACCATTTGCAGCAAAGACAGTAGCGGCAGCTCTTATCTTCGGACTCGTCGGAGGCGGCGTTTTCACAGGAGTAAGCTATATTGGCACGAGAGCTATTTCAAATTCTTCTACTGCAAGTGCAAAGCTTACCACTACAACATCTGGTGGGACTAAGCAGACATCCTCAGGGAATGCAAAGGATCTGACAGATGTATCATCAGTTGTCGATGAGGTAATGCCTAGCATCGTTGCTATCACAAATACAGGAACAGTCACCTACAACAGCTTTTTCGGAAAGCAGTCACAGCAGTCTCAGAGCTGTGGCTCAGGTATTATTGTGAGTGAGGATGATGATTATCTCTACATTGCTACAAACAACCATGTTGTGGCAGATTCAGAGGAGCTCACAGTACAGTTTGATGATGATTCAGTGGTAAAGGCAGAAATCAGAGGAACAGATCCGGATGACGATCTAGCAGTTGTACGTGTAAAGAAAGCAGACCTTGGAAAAGATACTTACTCAAATATCAAGATTGCTACAATCGGAGATTCTGAAAGTGTAGCTGTTGGAAGTCCTGCAATTGCTATCGGTAATGCACTTGGATACGGACAGTCTGTCACAACAGGTATAGTAAGTGCGCTTAACAGAACCGTAACTACACAGGATTCACAGACAGGTGAGACTGTTACCAACAACAAGCTTATCCAGACGGATGCAGCCATAAACCCTGGAAACAGTGGTGGAGCACTCTTGAATGAAAATGGCGAGGTTATCGGTATAAACTCTGTAAAATATTCTTCAACTGAAGTTGAGGGTATCGGATATGCAATTCCAATGTCGGTTGCAAAGCCTATTATTGAGAGCCTCATCCAGGATGGAAAGTATACAAACGAGAATCAGGCATACCTTGGAATAAAGGGTGGCGATGTTTCATCTGAGATGGTAGCCTATGGCTTCCCACAGGGTGTGTATGTTTCATCTGTTTCAGCAGGCTCAGGTGCCGCAAATGCCGGCTTACAGGAGGGCGATATCATCACCGCTGTTGACAGCACAAAGATTTCTTCTATGACAGAGCTGCAGTCAGCGTTAAAGAGCTACAAGGCCGGAGATAAGGTTACTCTTACTGTTGCCCGTCAGAGTGGCAGACAGTATGAAGAGAGCAAGGTTGAAGTAACCTTAAGCTCTGCAAAGGATATCCAGCAGTAAATAATTCATTTATATTTATGAGTACAAAAACGCGCCAGTGTGGCGCGTTTTTTGTTATGAAAAATATAGTTAAGGGTTGATTTTTTAAATAAAAAGGTGTAGTATTATGAATGTTCATAAAAACATAAGGAGAGGCGAACATGAACAAACAAGAGAAAGATATACTGAACACGTTATATCATCAATCAGTTAACAATCAAAGAGAGATATCAGAGTTATCCGGTCATTCTCTGGGAGTTGTAAACAAATCAATAAAAGAATTGATGAATGAAGGTTATATAAATGAAAAATGTGCTGTTACACCTAAGGCACTTAAAGAATTCAAAGAAAAGGCTCCGAAGAATGCAGTAATTCTGGCAGCTGGTTATGGAATGCGAATGGTGCCTATAAATACCGAGACTCCAAAAGGCCTTTTAGAGGTAAATGGGGAAGTTCTTATAGAACGGACTATCAGACAGCTTCATGAAGTGGGAATCTATGAGATATATGTAGTAGTCGGCTTCATGAAGGAGAGATATGAGTATCTCATCGATGATTTTGGTGTAGAGCTCGTTGTCAATGAAGAGTATACGACTAAAAATAATCTTTATTCAGTAAAGAAGGTTTTGAATCATTTATCAAATACATATATAATACCGTGTGATATATGGTGTGACAAGAATCCGTACCATCACCATGAATTATATTCCTGGTATATGGTCAGTGATTTGATTGATGATGACAGCACGGTGCGTGTTAACAGAAAAATGGAACTGGTTACCATACCGAAGGCTGCCGGCGGCAATGCTATGATAGGAATTAGCTATCTGCTTGACGATGATGCACAAATTGTCAAAGGCAGAATTGAAACACTGTGTAGTAATTCGGCTAATGATGGTGCCTTCTGGGAGACTGCACTGTATGATAAGGACAGAATGTTTATTACTGCCAGGGTAGTGCATTCGTGGGATGTGGTTGAAATTAACACATATGAGCAGCTCAGAGAGATGGACAGCGATTCAAATCATCTGAAAACTGATGCAATACAGGTTATCTGCGATGCCTTATCTGTATCAGCAGACGATATTGTAGATATTACGGTATTGAAAAAGGGCATGACAAACCGCTCGTTCCTGTTCTCATGTAAAGGGAAAAAATATATCATGAGAATTCCGGGAGAGGGAACAGATCAGCTGATAAACAGACGTAATGAAGCAATGGTTTATAATACTATTGATGGCAGACATATATGTGATGATATCGCTTATATAAATCCGGATAATGGATATAAAATCACTGCGTTTTTAGAAAATGCGAGAGTATGTGATCCGGAAAATAATGATGATGTTTGTAAATGCATGAAGCGTCTCAGAGAATTTCATGATATGAAGCTTAAAGTAAATCATGAATTTGATATATTCGGACAGCTTGAGTTTTATGAGAGCCTGTGGGATGGTTCGCCTTCTGCATACAGGCATTACAGGCAGACTAAGGAAAATGTCCTTTCACTCAGACCGTATATAGAAGCTCATGTAAATGAAAAGGTTCTTACGCATATTGATGCTGTTCCGGATAATTTCCTTTTTGTTAAGGATGAAAATGGAAATGAGGACATCAGACTTATTGACTGGGAATATGCAGGAATGCAGGATCCGCACGTAGATATAGCCATGTTCTGCATATATTCCATGTATGACAGGGAGCATGTGGATAAGTTAATTGATGCATATTTCACAGAAGGGTGTTCAGCAGAAATCCGAATAAAGATTTATTGTTATATTGCAGTATGCGGACTTTTATGGAGTAACTGGTGTGAGTATAAGAGAAATCTGGGTGTTGATTTTGGTGAATATTCACTCAGACAGTACAGATATGCAAAGGATTATTACAAAGTAGTACAGGATGAAATGCAGAAATTGGAGGATAATTAAAAATGCATGAAGTAAAACGCGCGATTATCATGGCAGCAGGACTTGGTAATCGTATGAGACCGGTAACGCTTACTACTCCGAAGCCATTGGTAAGGGTGAATGGAAAGCGTATGATAGATACAGTTATTGAAGGCTTACACGGTAATGGAATCACGGAGATTTATATTGTTGCCGGATATTTAAAGGAACAGTTTTATGAATTAGAGAATGAATATCCGGAAGTTACTATAATTGAAAATCCTTATTATGAAAGCTGCAATAATATTTCATCACTATATGTTGCAAGAGATCATATTGAGGATGCAATTATTCTTGATGGTGACCAGATTATATATAATCCTGAAATTCTATCAAAAGAATTCGAACGTTCGGGTTATAACAGTGTATGGACTGATGATGAAACAGATGAGTGGCTTCAGACAGTAGAAGATGGAATTGTAACATCCTGCAGCAGGAGTGGCGGAAGTCATGGATGGCAGCTTTATAGCATCTCCAGATGGACTGCGGCAGATGGGCGCAAACTGAAAAAACATCTTGAAATGGAATTTGAGAACAAAAAAAATACTCAGATATACTGGGATGACGTTGCAATGTTCTGCTATCCGGATGAATATCAGCTTGGCATATATGAGATGCAAAAAGGCGATATTATTGAGATTGATAATTTGCAGGAGCTTGCTGAGATAGATAGCAGCTATAAGAAATATATGGAGGATTAGTATTATGAAAGAGAAAAAAATTGATTGGATTATTACACTTGTGCCATTAGCAATAATTGTGGCTTTGTGTATTTTATTTTTTGCATTACCTGAGCAGTCAAATGCCATACTCAGTCAGGTGAGATTTTTCTTTGGAGATACGTTTGGTATTTATTATCTGATTATAGGTTTAGGTATATTTTTGATATCTATATTTATAGCTGGTTCGAAGTATGGAGATATTGTTCTTGGAGAGCCGGATGAAAAACCAAAGTACTCATTCTTTTCATGGGGATGCATGATGTTCACATGTGGTCTGGCAGCAGATATTCTGTTCTACTCATTTTCTGAGTGGATTATGTATGCAACAAATCCACACATTAAGGAGCTTGGAAGTATACAGGAATGGGCCGGTGTATTTCCTCTGTTTCACTGGAGCTTTATTCCATGGGCATTTTATCTTGTTTTAGCAGTTGCATTTGGTTTTATGCTTCATGTAAGGAAAAGAAACCGTCAGAAATATTCGGAAGCATGCAGACCTGTTCTTGGAAAACACACAGATGGTTTTGCAGGACGTATTATAGACCTGTTAGCTGTATTTGCACTTTTAGCAGGAACAGCAACCACATTTAGTGTTGCAACACCTCTTATGGCAACAATTATTGGAGATGTGTTCCATATATCGCTTAGCAGAACAGCAATCAATATCATTATCCTTATAATTACATGTATAGTTTATACATATTCATTATTACATGGATTTAAGGGAATAAGCATTTTGGCAAAAGTATGTATCTATTTCTTCTTTGGACTGCTTGCTATTGTACTGCTGTTTGGCGGTGAAACAAGATATATTCTTGAGACCGGGTTGTCATCTCTTGGCACTATGGTGCAGAATTTTATAGGATTATCTACGTATACCGATCCATTACGTAAAACCAACTTTCCTCAGGACTGGACCATATATTACTGGGCTTACTGGATGGTATGGTGTGTAGCAGCTCCTTTCTTTATTGGAAATATATCAAGAGGCAGAACTATCAGACAGACAATTCTTGGAGGATATGGATTTGGTGTTGGCTCTACGCTCATCAGCTTTATCATCTTAGGCAACTATTCGATGGGAAAACAGATGTCAGGAGCAGCAGATTTTATTGCGCAGTACAACAAGAGTGGTGATTTATATGAGTTGATAGTTACTATTCTTAAGACATTGCCATGTGCACCTTTGATAATGATAATAGTTTTAGTGACAATGATTGCTTTTTATGCTACATCATTTGATTCTATTGCTTTAACTGTATCATGTTACAGCTATAGGAAATTAGGTGAGGATGAGCAACCGCACAAACTCATTCAGCTGATGTGGTGCATACTGCTTATACTTTTACCAATTGCTCTGTTATTTGCTGAGAGCTCTATGAGTAACTTGCAGTCTGTAAGTATAGTTGCTGCATTTCCGATAGGCATAGTTATTGTTTTGATAACAATCAGCTTTATGAAGGATGCGAAGAAATATATGGGTGAATTAAAGAATAAACAGAAATAAAATAGTTCAATATATGTGTAAGAATGCTTCGCTACATGGTAGTAGGAGCATTCTTTTTTCGCTTACGTCCCTTACGCTGTGGCGGAAATGTTGTTCAAATCAGTTCAAAGTACTAGACAAATTCCCTAAAATATTAGATAATGTATATAAATAATTTTACTTTTGCACCGCATAGGAATTCTTCAAAATTGATGGTTTATATGTAGATTTATCATAGTATACACATCGGTTTATGATTATGAGATATAATACACATTGAGCGGATGCAGCATAGGAGGTCGGCATGAAGAAGAAAAAAATAGTTATTGCACTCGGACATGATGCTCTTGGAACAACTCTTCCGGAGCAGCACGAGGCTACAAAGCATACAGCAAAGGCAGTTGCAGATTTTATCAGGGACGATTATGAGGTTGTTATCACACACAGCAACGGACCGCAGGTGGGCATGATTCACACCGCTATGTCTGAGTTTTGCAGGATTTATCCTGAGTATACAGCTACACCTACAGCAGTCTGCTCTGCAATGAGCCAGGGCTATATAGGATATGATTTACAGAATGCTATCCGTACAGAGCTTCTTGGCAGAGGAATTTACAAGACCGTTTCTACAATACTTACACAGGTGGTTGTTGATCCATATGATGAGGCTTTTTATCATCCGACAAAGATCATTGGCCGTGTTATGACAGAGGCTGAGGCTGAGGAAGAAGAGAAGAAGGGCAACCATGTGACACAGGTTGAGGGAGGCTACAGAAGAGTTGTGGCGGCTCCAAAGCCTGTTGATATAGTGGAAAAGGATGCTATTAAGGCTCTTGTTGATGCGGATCAGGTTGTTATCGCATGTGGTGGCGGCGGAATCCCTGTTTTAGCACAGGATAATAAGCTTCAGGGCGCCAGTGCTGTTATCGAGAAGGATCTTGCAGCAGGAAAGCTTGCAGATACTCTTGATGCTGACAGACTTGTTATACTTACAAGCGTTGACAAGGTCTGCCTGAACTATGGCAAGGAGGATGAGAAGCCACTTGATACCATGACTGTCGATGAGGCAAAGAAGTACCTTGCAGCAGGCGAGTTTGATGAGGGTACCATGGCTCCAAAGATTGAGGCGGCTATCGACTTTATCGGTGACTCTGCCATCCGTTCAGTGCTTATCACAAAGCTCAACAAAGAGGGCAAGACAGTTTCAGGTGGTATGGGCACTTTAATTACAAAGTAGAGCTTAATTGTTATAATTCACATATATCCCACACGTCTATATGCATTTTGCAGAGCAGATGTGTGGGTAGTTTTATAAAAAACATTGTGCGGTTTTGCGAATGTGCGTGGGGGTTCTGAAGAGTTGAAAACAAGGTAACTATTCAAAAACCCCCGAGAACAAGAAAAGTAAGATAGAAGGTAACACAAAATGAGTGAGAAAAGGCTTCAAAAGAGAGATGAAATCTCAGACGAGTACAAATGGAAGCTTGAGGATATGTATGAGACAGATGAGCTGTGGGAGGCTGAGTGTGAAAAAGCGTCACAGCTTGCAGAAAAACTTTCGGGCTTTAAGGGACATCTGGCAGACAGTGCAGCAACGCTGCTTGATTTTTTTAAGAAGCAGGATGAGTTGTCTTATTATTTGGAGCGTATAGTGGTTTATGCGAATGAGCGCTCACATCAGGACACTGCTGTGTCGAAATATCAGGCATATGTGTCAAAGGCAGAGACACTGACTGTTCAGGCATCAGGTGCGCTGGCATTTGCGAGTCCGGAGATTTTGCAGATAGATGATAAAAGGCTTGAGAGCTTTTACAGTGAGAGCAATGAGCTTATGCACTATAAGCGTGCGATTGATGAGATAATGCGCCAGAAAGAGCATACTTTATCGGCTGCAGAGGAGAATATCCTGGCGCAGTGCGGTGAGATGGCTGCAGCACCGGAGAATATATTCAGCATGTTCAACAACGCGGATATCAAATTCCCGTATATCACTGATGTCGAGGGAAATAAAATCCGTATCACGCATGGCAATTTCATAGATTTTTTAAGCAGCAAGGACAGAAGCCTGCGCAAGCAGGTGTTCCGTGGAGTCTATGATTCGTACAAGAAGTGGAGCAATACTGTTTCCATGATGTACATCAGCAAGCTGAAAAATGACACTTTTTATGCAAGGGTAAGAAAATATGACAGCGCAAGGGCCATGTATTTATCAGGTGGCGATATTCCTGAGAGCGTATATGACAATCTGATTGAGACGGTTCACGCACATCTGCCGGCTCTGCACAGGTACATGGCGCTTAGGAAGAAGCTTTTAGGTGTGGAGCATCTGCATATGTATGATTTGTTTGCACCGATTGTGGACAATGTACAGACCACCTACACCTATGATGAGGCGAAAAAGCTTGTGGCAAAGGCGCTTGAGCCTATGGGCGATGAGTATGTCAGCACACTTAAGGCTGGCATGGAGAGTGGCTGGATAGATGTATATGAGAATGAGAACAAGAGAAGCGGTGCGTATTCATGGGGCGCTTACGGCACTCATCCGTATGTGCTTTTGAACTATGCCGACAATCTGGACAGTGTGTTTACGCTGGCTCATGAGATGGGACATGCGATGCATACATACTATTCAAATGAGCATCAGAGCATCACCTACGCGGGATACCTGATTTTTGTGGCAGAGGTTGCATCCACCTGCAATGAGTCGCTTCTCATGCACTATATGCTTGAGCATTGTGAGGATGAGAATGAGAGAAAATATCTCATGACACATTTTCTGGACGGCTTCAGGACGACACTTTTCAGGCAGGCGCAGTTTGCAGAGTTTGAGCATATAGCACACCGGAAAATGCAAAAGGGCGAGCCGGTTACCAAGGATGTGCTAAATGAGCTATGGCATGAGCTGAATGTGCAGTACTACGGACCGGATATGCGCGTGGATGATGAGATATCATATGAGTGGATGCGCATACCGCATTTTTACACACCGTACTATGTATATCAGTACTCGACAGGCTATTCGGCAGCAGTTGCTTTTTCAAAAAAGATACTTGAGGAGGGAAAGCCTGCTGTGGATAAGTATATAGGAAATTTCCTGTGCGGTGGATGCTCGAAGAATCCAATCGAGCTGCTAAAGAGTGCCGGTGTCGATATGAGCACACCAAAGCCTGTGGATGATGCACTCAATGTATTTGAGGATTATCTGAAGCAGTTTGAGACAGCAACTAAGTAAGGAGAAACATTTTTATGGAAAGAATTAAAAGCTTTACAATCAATCATAATATTCTTAAACCTGGATTTTATATTTCAAGAAAAGACGGAGAAATCGTTACATACGACCTTCGTACAAGAAAACCTAATGCAGGAGATTATATGTCCAATTCAGCTATGCACTCAGTGGAGCATATGTTTGCAACATGTGTGAGAAACTCTGAGATTGCAGATGATGTGGTATATTTTGGACCGATGGGCTGTCAGACAGGCTTCTATCTCGTTGTGAGGAATGTCGAGCCGGGGAAGGTTTTTGAAATCACCAAAGAGGTCTTAAAGCAGATACTTGAGTATGATGGACCGGTGTTTGGTGCATCAGCCATAGAGTGCGGACATTACGAGAATCTGTCACTTGACGAGGCGAAGAAGGAGTGCCGTGCATATCTTAAGGTGCTTGAGAGCCAGACAAATATGGAGTTTACTTATCCACAGTAAACGAGGACTAAAAATATAATAGCAAGATAGCAGGAATGGAGAAATAAAATGACAATAGGTGTAATTGGTGCAATGCAGATGGAGGTCGATGACTTAAAGGCTCAGATGACAGACACACAGACAGAGGTTTACAGTGGAGTGGAGTTTGTTGAGGGCAAAATCGGTGATCAGTATGTTGTTGCGGCAAAATGCGGAATAGGAAAGGTATTTGCGGCAATATGTGCAGAGGCCATGATTTTGAAATATGATGTCGACATGATTGTCAATATCGGAGTGGCTGGTACTTTGACAAAGGACTTAAACGTGCTTGACGTGGCAGTAGCCACAAACGTGCTGCAGCACGATATGGATACATCGCCAATCGGAGATCCGAAGGGACTTCTCTCAGGCATCAATATGATTCTGCTTCCGGCTGATACAAAAATGGTGGAGCTCATGTGCTCATGCTTAGCTGACAGGAATATCCACTACAAAAAGGGCAATATCGCAACAGGAGATCAGTTTATTGCCACAAAGGAGCAGAAGGATTATATTTCGAATACCTTTGATGCAATCGCAGCAGAGATGGAGGGCGGCAGCATAGGTCATGTGTGCTATGTGAACAAGGTGCCATTTGCCATTCTTCGCTCAATATCAGACGGCGACGGCGGCGAGACAGACTATCAGACCTTTGCGGAGAAGGCTGCGCATCAGTCGATTGAGGTAGTGCTTGAGTTTATCGGAAGGGCAGAAGAACTGAAATAGAGTTATTTCATTATTCATAATTTGTGATAATAAAGAATAGTATATAGCATGAGTGAATACAGAGCATACATGCAAAATACAAAACTACATAATGGGACAAAACGAAAGAAACGCCGACACAGATTCCTTTTTGGAGTGCTGCTGTCGGCGCTTCTTATTACAGGCGCTTTATATGGCAGAGAGTATGACATATCGCAGCTGAAAAATATAGAGGTGATGGAGACACTTAGCAGTGCTGTGAGTCAGTTCGGAGACAGAAAGCTGCCTGTATATTCGGTTCAGACAACAGAAAAAAAGATAGCCCTTTCATTTGACTGTGCCTGGGGAGCAGAGGATTTTGACAGTATGATGGAGACACTTGACAAGCACAACGTAAAGGCTACATTTTTTATGACAGGAGGGTTTGTGAGTGATAATCCTGAATGTGTAAAGACGCTGGTTGAAAAAGGGCATGAGCCCGGAAATCACAGTGAGCACCACTATGATATGGCAACAATCACGGCAGGCGAGATGAAGACGGAGATAATGGATGTGCACAAAAAGGTCAAGGAGCTGACCGGAAAGGATATGAAGGTATTCAGACCGCCATACGGCTCGTACAACAATGAACTGATTGACACAGTGTATGGCTGTGACTATTATCCAATCCAGTGGGATGTGGATTCGCTCGACTGGAAAAACTATGGTGTGCAAAACATTATAGATACAGTGTGCAATCACAAAAGCCTGGATTGCGGTTCGATAATACTCTGCCATCTTGGCGCAAAATACACCTCGCAGGCACTCGATGAGATGCTCACGAAGCTGCAGGAAATGGGCTATGAGATAGTTCCGGTATCAAAGCTGATCATGACAGAAGGCTATCATATGGATGCAAACGGTATGCAGATCAAGGACTGAGCAATTTCATAAATCAATATTTTAGTCAATATTTAGTCAATAATTTAGCCCTTTACGATATTGTTATTTACAGACAAGTGTGTTAAACTAAAACTATATTTTAAAGAAGCTGTGAGACAGCTATGGGGGTAAATTATATGACAGATACAGGTTTTTTAGTAGCATTTTTTATAGTTATTTTTTTAGTTATCATCTTTGCGCTTGTCGCTGTAATCGGAGCCGTTACAAGTGCTGTTGCAGGTATCAATGATGATGAGGATGAGATTGAGGAAGAGGGCATTTGAAGCTAAAATAAATAAAAGATATTAAAAGATATTTAAAGACATTTAAGGACATCGAATTATATTAATCGTATAATTGGGTGTCTTTTTATTGTCAAAATCTCTTAAAAAAGTATAAACCAATTGAGTTGCAATCCGACACATTGTATAATAAAAGTATAACAGCGAATTAAATTTATTGTGAAAATCGCAGTAATCACATTGTCTATCAAATTAAGGCAGGACATTATCAAGGAAAAGAAGAAGGAGGGGTCAGATGATATCAAGATATAGTGTAAAAAAGCCTTTTACTGTACTTGTAGGAGTGCTGTTGGTAATAGTACTCGGTGTTGTATCACTTGGCAGGATGACGACAGATCTGCTACCGGATATGAGCTTTCAGTATGCACTTATCGTGACAACAGATATGGGAGCAAGTCCACAGGAGGTGGAGAGCGATGTCACCGCGCCGCTTGAAGCAGCTATGGCAACTACGTCCAATATCAAAAACGTAAGCTCAATGTCATATAACAGCTATTCTCTGGTGACATGCGAGTATGAGCAGAATGCCAACATGGATTCTGTAGTGATAGAGATGCAGCAGAAAATAGATCAGGTCAAGGCTGGCTGGAAGGATGGAGTGGGTACTCCGACCATTATGAAGATAAATCCGGACATGCTTCCAATCATGATGACTGCTGTGGATATGGATGGGAAAAGCAAGTCGGAAATCACAGACTTTGTGGAAAACACACTTAAGCCTGCAATTGAGAGTACAGAGGGAGTCGCATCAGTGACTGCGACAGGTGAGCTCACCGAGCAGATACAGGTCACGATGAATCAGGCCAAGATAGATGCGCTCAATGAGAAAATAAATAATGCCGTTTCAAAGAAATTTGACGATGCAAAAAGTCAGATGGATGATGCAAGCGCAAAGATAGAGAGCGGACAAAACGCAATCTCATCTGCATCGGATCAGATGAGCGCGGGAGTGGATACGCTAAAGGAACAAAAGGCAAAGCTTGCAGAGCAGAAGACTCAGCTAGAGAGTACACTTTCAAGCTTAAATGAGCAGAAGAGCCAGCTCGAAACAATTCAGTCAGCTCTTTCAGACTTCATGAATAGTGATACATATACAAAGACAATTCCGTCACTCAAAGAGGGCGCAAATGTACCGGGTGAAGCGGGCACAGCACTCAAAGCGCAGCTTGAGCAGGTTGATAAGCAGATTGCAACACAGTTTTCAGGACTCTCGGCGCTTGGAATCACCGTAAACACAGCAGATGATCTGCCTGCGGCAGCGTCAGCGATAGCACAGACTCTCATTCAGGTGAATACAGGTATAGAGCAGTGCCAAAGTGGGCTTGACCAGATAGCACAAGGAGAGACAGCACTTTTAGATGCCTATGATAATCTAAACAGTCAGGCAGCCATCAGCTCTATAAGTATAGGACAGCAGTCGGCACAGCTTGCAACAGCAGCGGCATCTCTTGACAGCTCAAAGAAGGAGCTTGAAAAGAGTAAGGATGATGCACTTGACAAGTCAAACTTAAATGCAGTTTTAACAATCGACTCGCTCTCGCAGCTGCTCGTCGCTCAGAATTTTGATATGCCTGCAGGCTATGTAAATGATTCAAATGGCACGCAGTACATAGTACAGGTGGGAGATGAAATAAAATCAATTGATGATTTAACAAATCTGGTGCTTATGGATATGAAGCTTGATGGAATAGCTCCTATTCATGTCGGTGATGTGGCAGATGTTGAGATGACTGACAACTCGGATGAGACATATGCGATAGTCAACGGTAATCCCGGAATAATGCTCTCCATGGAGAAGCAGACCGGCTACTCTACAGGAGACGTCACAGACCGTCTTTTAGACAAGCTTGATTCGCTGGAAAAGGAAAATGACGGATTACACACCACAGTGCTCATGAATCAGGGCGTATACATCGACATGGTAGTAAAGAGTGTTATGGAAAATATGATAGTGGGAGCAATACTTGCCATTTTCGTATTGCTTTTGTTCTTAAAGGATATAAAGCCGACACTTGTTATCGCAGCATCTATACCTCTATCGGTTATTGTTGCAGTGGTGCTGATGTATTTTACGGATATCACCTTAAATATCATTTCAATGTCGGGACTTGTGCTTGGAATAGGAATGCTGGTGGATAATTCAATAGTAGTAATCGAGAATATCTACAGATTAAGGGGAGAGGGATATTCGGTAAAGAAGGCGGCTGTTGAGGGTGCAAATCAGGTGGCAGGAGCCATTTTTGCCTCTACACTCACCACGGTAAGTGTGTACGCGCCAATCATTTTTACTGATGGAATCACGAGACAGCTCTTTGTAGACCTGGCACTTACGGTAGCGTTTACTCTTATGGCATCTCTTGTAGTGGCACTCACATTTGTACCGGCAATTGCTTCAGGCATGCTCAAAAAGACGAAGGATATAAAGCATCCATGGTTTGACCGTTTTAAGGATTGGTATGGAAATGTGCTCGGCACATGTCTTAGATTTAAGCCGGTGGTATTTATTGCGGCAGTATTGCTTTTAGTCGGCAGTGGCGCACTTTGCATGTCAAGGGGAATGACATTTATGGATATGGACATGGAGTCAAATCAGATTTCACTTACCATAGAGGCAAAGGATGACGAAAAGCTTGACTTCAAGCAGCTTACAGAGCTGTCTGATAAGGTCATGGACAAAATCTCTGATATAAAGGGAATAGACACAATAGGAGCTACAGCAGGCGGCAGCTCGACCATGAACCTGATGAGCTCAGGAAGCGACAGCGTGAGCATGTATATATTGCTTGATGAGAAGTCGGATGTTTCATCGGATAAGGTAATAGATGAAATTGAAAAACGCACAAAGAATCTGGACTGCAAGGTAACAGCATCTTCGCAGGCTATGGACTCATCAGAGTTTTTCGGAAGTGGTCTCTCTGTCAGGATTAAGGGTAATGATATAGACAAGCTGCAGAAGCTTGCAGGTGATGTGGCAGATATCCTTAAGGACACAAAGGGCGTGACAGATATAGATGACGGTCTTGGAGATACAATCAATGAGCTTAAGATAACTGTGGATAAGGAAAAAGCAGCAAAGTATGGCTATACGGTGGCTCAGGTATACCAGCTCGTATCCGGTGAGATATCATCTCAAAAGAGCGCAACAACCATTACGACTGACATAAAGGACTATGAGGTATACTTACAATCCGCAGAGCAGTCTGATGTGACTGTGGACGACATCAAAAACCTTACATTTACCTATAAGGATAATGATGGCAGTGAAAAGGAGATTCCGCTCAGTGATATCTGCACTATTTCGCAGGAACAGACCCTGAGTACCATTCATCGAGATGCTCAGACAAGATATATTACAGTATCAGGTGCGGTTGATGAAAACCATAATGTAACATTACTAAGCAATAAAATTAAATCGAAAATTAATAAACTTAGCATTCCTGATGGCTATTCAATAGACATGGAGGGCGAGGATGAAACAATAAATGAGTCAATGAGTCAGCTTGTACTTATGCTTGTGCTTGCAGTGATATTTATCTATCTTATCATGGTGGCACAGTTCCAGTCATTGCTTTCACCGTTTATTATCATGTTCTGTATACCTCTTGCGTTTACAGGAGGCTTTATAGCTCTTTTCATCACGGGAAATGAGCTCGGAATCATATCAATGCTTGGCTTTATCATGCTGGCAGGCCTCATTGTAAATAATGGAATCGTGCTCATTGATTACATCAATCAGGCCAGGAGAGAGGGCATGAGCAAGCATGAGGCAATCATAGACGCAGGCCGTACAAGGCTTCGTCCAATACTGATGACAGCGATGACCACCATACTTGCAATGTTTACATCGGCGATAGGTATCGGAGATGGCTCAGATATGATTAGGCCGATGGCAATTGCAATAATAGGAGGTCTCGTATACGGAACCATCCTTACGCTTATAGTAATTCCATGTATCTATGATGCGTTCAACAGAGAGAAGAGCATGGTAGAGGAAGAACTGTAGCAAGGTAGAAGAAAAAAGCTGGAAATATAGAGAGTTGGAGGATTTTTACATGGCAAAGTATATTATGGCATTAGATGCGGGCACGACCAGCAACAGATGTATACTTTTCAATGAGAAGGGTGAGATGTGCAGTGTGGCACAGAAGGAATTTACGCAGTTTTTTCCAAAGCCGGGCTGGGTGGAGCATGATGCAGAGGAAATCTGGGCCACACAGCTTGAGGTGGCAAAGGAGGCTATGGCCAATATCCAGGCTACGGCAGCCCGCATATGTGCGATAGGCATTACTAACCAGAGAGAGACCACAATTGTATGGGACAAAAATACAGGTGAGCCGGTTTATCACGCGATAGTATGGCAGTGCAGACGCACGGCAGAGTATGCGGATTCACTGAAGGAAAAGGGGCTTACCGAGACCTTCAGAAAAAAGACAGGACTTGTGATAGATGCTTATTTTTCGGCAACTAAGCTCAAGTGGCTCCTTGACAATGTGCCGGGAGCGAGGGAGAGAGCCGAAAGAGGCGAGCTTTTGTTTGGAACAGTTGAGACATGGCTTATATGGAAGCTCACTCAGGGACAGGTGCATGTCACGGATTATTCCAATGCTTCAAGAACCATGATGTTTAATATCAATACCTTAAAGTGGGATGATGAGATACTTAAGGAGCTTGATATACCAAAGAGCATGCTTCCAAAGCCGATGCCGTCAAGCTGTGTATATGGTGAGGTGAATCCTGTGTTTTTCGGGGGCCCGATTCCTATCGCGGGAGCGGCAGGAGACCAGCAGGCTGCACTTTTTGGCCAGACCTGCTTTAGGGCAGGAGAAGCCAAAAATACATACGGTACAGGCTGTTTTCTGCTGATGAACACAGGTGAGATGCCGGTATCCTCAAAGAACGGACTTGTTACCACTATAGCCTGGGGCATAGACGGCAAGGTGGTATATGCGCTGGAGGGATCAATATTTGTGGCAGGAGCCTCTATCCAGTGGCTACGCGATGAGATGAAATTTATCGATTCCTCAACAGATTCAGAGTATATGGCAAGAAAGGTAAAGGATACAAACGGCTGTTACGTGGTGCCGGCATTTACAGGGCTTGGAGCACCGTACTGGGACCAGTATGCCAGAGGAACAATTGTGGGACTTACGAGAGGTGTAAACAAGTACCATGTCATAAGGGCAACTCTGGAATCAATGGCATTTCAGGTAAATGATGTGCTTGAGGCAATGAAGGCTGATTCGGGCATCAATCTCACATCACTTAAGGTGGACGGCGGCGCCAGTGCCAATAATCTGCTCATGCAGATGCAGGCTGATATCAGCAATGCACCGGTCAACAGGCCTGTGTGCGTGGAGACAACAGCCATGGGCGCAGCGTACCTCGCAGGGCTTGCGGTGGGCTACTGGGAAAGCATGGATGATATAAAGAGAAACTGGTCTATTGACCGTGTGTTTGAGCCGGAGATAGCGGCTGATTTGAGAGAAAAGAAGCTTAAAATGTGGAAAAAGGCTGTCGCCTGCGCATTTAACTGGGCGAAGGATGAATAATAGCTTATGCTTGCATTGTTTTAAATGAGCTTAGTGATACGGCAATTAAACAATGCATGGAAATTGGTAGGAGAAAATAACATGTATGATGTAGTAATTATAGGAGCGGGAGTATCGGGAAGCGCCTGTGCCAGAGAGCTTTCGAAATATAACCTGTCCATCTGTGTGGTGGAAAAGGAGGAGGACGTGTGC